>JGI24187J35170_1000082_pt1 | contig 42417 bp, 32 predicted proteins | sample YNPBryBLVA2012_FD_35170 | JGI IMG/M metagenome (IMG submission 35170)
CCTCTCCCAGTGGGAGAGGGTGACGCGAAGCGGCGGGTGAGGGTTGCCCGCGCCCCTTTCGGGCCATGTTGCGTCTGACAGGATCAAAGCGAACAAACCATGATTCGAAGAGGGCGCGGGCAGTAGCCTCCAGCGTCTCGCTCATCCGCCGGTTCAGCTCGATCTTGTCGTCCAGCGTGCCGAGAATGTGGGCGATGGCGCGCTGCTCGATCGGTTCGGGGACCGCGGCAGGAATGCGACTGAGTATGTCCTGATTCAGCAGCGGTTGGCCTGAACCCGCACGCCAGTTGTTCAAGCCAAGCGTGCTGAGCAAGTAGAACAGGAACCTAGAATCGTTGCCATCGAGCGCAGTTGCACGAATGGCGTTATCCGTGACCCAGCAGCGCTGCTTGCTGAAGTAAAGCGAACCGCAGTAGCTGCCCACTCGACCGATGACGATCGAACCCGCATCTGCATTGGCTTCTGCGGCCCACCCAATCACTCCGTTTGAGCCGTAGACCGGATACGGCAAGCCATCGGCTCGCTCAGGGCTTGAGCGGCCATTCGCGAACGACATCAGCCGTCCAAGCGTCGTCTCGGCAAACTCACCCGCCATACCCCAGCTCCTTCAGGTTGGCCTGCCTGCCCGGCAGGCAGGCGGCCTCGGCCTGCTGTTCGCGAGTCATGGCATTTCGTCCCTTCGGTCTCATGCCCGTCCCTCCTCAGGCTCCTCGAACAGCCGCAAATAGGGCTCGAAGCAGAAGCGCCGGTTGCGCGCGTAGCCGGTGATCTCGCTCAGGACACCGACGTCCACGAGGCGGTTGACGAGCTGGTTCGCACCGGCTGGCGTCACGCCAAGCCACTCGCGCACGGTGTTGACAGTCACGATGGGATGATCGAACAGTCTTTCCATGATCTGGTGGCCATTGCCCGCGGCGCGGCCGAGATTCTCAGTGATGCGGGCGCGGTAGTCCTCGCGCGTGCGAAGGATGGCCGCGACGGTCTGCGTCGCCTGGTGGGCGACCTCGGCCACGCCGCGCAGGAAGAAGGCGAGCCAGCCCTCCCAATCGCCCGTGTCGCGCACGGCCTGGAGACGGTCATAGTATTCGGCGCGATGGCGCTTGAAGTAGTGCGAGAGGTAGAGAACCGGACGGGCAAGTCGTTTGCGCTCGGTCAGCAAAAAAGTGATGAGCAAGCGTCCCAGACGACCATTGCCGTCGAGGAAGGGGTGAATGGTCTCGAACTGTGCGTGCGCCAAGCCGATTTGGACGAGCACGGGCAAGGGGCTGTCGGAGTGCAGGAAACGTTCGAGGTCGGAAAGCGCCTGCGGCACTTCGTGCGGGGGCGGGGGCACGAAGGTCGCTTCCCGCAACGTGCAGCCGGCCGGGCCGATCCAGTTCTGCGAGGTGCGCAGTTCGCCCGGCGTGAGCCGCCCGCCGCGCACGCCGCGCAACAGCTCGGCGTGAATCTCGCGGATAAGCCGCACGGAGACGGGCAATTCAGCCAGGCGGGCCAAGCCGTGGTTCATGGCCCGGACGTAATTGACGACTTCGGAAACGTCGGCTGGCGCATTCGGATCGTGCAGCCGCGCTTCTGCTGCCAAGAGGTTTTGCAGGGAGCTGTGCGTGCCTTCGATCTGGCTGGAAAGCACGGCTTCCTTCCGGACGTACATGAAAACGAAGAGGTCGGGATTGGGCAAAGTGAGGATGGACCCGTCCAGCCGGCCCAGCGCGTAATCGGCCTCAGACAGCAGCGCCCGTAGCGGACCCGCCAAATCCACCGGCGGGTCGGGCGGCAACGGCGCCGGGATGAAGGCGCGGTAGCCGGCGGGCTGCTGAACGTAACGGCCGGCGCGGGATTGTTTGTTTTCGCCTGCGTTAATCATGGGTCGGTTTTCGCCTCATGTTAAACGCAGCGTTTACCAAGGCGCTGAAGGCCGGTCCATATTCAACGCAGCGAAGATCACCCGTCATAACCAAGCTCCTTCAGGTTGGCGGCGATGGTGGCGTCGAGTTTGGCGGCTTCGGCGGGCGGTTTGGCGGACACCGCCGCAAAAAGCATGCGGCGTCCGAAGTGAACGGCGCTCATTTTTATGTGCGGTAATGTGCGGCTTATGAGCGCGCTCATAATTTTGGCCCCCGCGCATACCATGCCGCCTTTCGTATGCCGTGGCGGACAAGGCGGTTGCCTTCCACTAGACGGGCCAGCAGGCGGGTCGCTTGGTAGGGACCGAGCCGACACAACTCCGCCGCCTCGCGTCGGGTAATGCGCCCGTGCTTTTCCACGTATTGCAGCACCATCTGCTCCTGCTGCAACGGCTCGAAGCCGCGCTGGCGGACGTAGCCGGCTTTGTCGCCGAGCAGCCGGTAGGTTGCCGCGGAAAGGTGCCAAGTGCGGCCCTTCTTCTGGCCGCGTTCTTCGATGAGTCCTGCCTCCAGCAACCGATGCAGGGTGGCGCGGGTCTCGGCTTCGGGCTTCTGGGTGAGGTGCGCTGCCGCGTCGGTGGTGAGGCTGCGTTCCTGCCACAACGCATTGAGAATGAGCAGCTCATCGAGCGCGAGCACGCGTCCCTGCTGGGATTCGGTGACCAGCAGGCGCACGAAGTCGAGGTTGGCCGCGCCGCCGGGGATGACGACGCTGACCGTGGCCTCGTTGCTGCGCGCATAGGACGGGGCGGGCCGGCCGTTGCGCAACTGCTCGTAGAAGATGGTGTCAATGCCGCGGGCGGTGCGCTCGACGATGCCGGCGCGCTTGAAGGCGTCGGCCAAGAGAGGGTTGCGTGGGCGGGGCGCGGTCACCAGCAGGTTGTCCAGGCGCACGCCTTCCGGGAAGCCGCCGGGGTTGGTGATCTCGATTTGGTCGGTCTGCCACTGGAAGTGCACGGTCCCCAAGCGCAGATAGTCGCGGTGAATCAGGGCGTTGGCCAACGCTTCCCGCAAAGCCCGCTCCGGGTAGTCCGGCACGCCCACGCGCAGCAGACCCACCATAAGTTCCTGCTCCCGGTTGCGGGCCCGGATCCGCGCCTCGATCTCTTCCATCACGCGCAAGAGCGGCCAACGGAAGAAGTCGTTGACTTCCACCTCCAACCCGCGCAGCGACTGGAAAGCGACCTCATGCCCGGGCACGAAACGACGAAGCGCTTCCTGCTTGCCAAAGAGCAGCAGGGCGGCTTGGCGCACGCCGCGCACGTCGCCGTTGGCATCCACCACACCGAGCGCCTTGGCCAGTTCCAGATCGGGCAGGTCGAGCAGGGACTCATCGCTGCGCCCGCGCCGCTCGCTCACGCAGCGGCGGAGGCGTTCGAATTCGAGTGGATCGAGATCTTCCCAACGTGCCCCGGGGATGATCTGCGCCGAGGGGTCGAGCAAGCCGCGGTCGGCCTGCAAAGACAGCACGGCGTTGCCGTCCATCGGCACACAAGCGGGTTTGCCATCGCCGGCGAGCGTGCGGCGCAGAAACACCCCTTCGCTGGTCGCCACCGGCTGCCGTTGTGGCGGCACTTCAATGACAAGCACAGTTCGGCCGTGGATCGTTGCAAGCTCGACCTGCACGGCGATCGGCGGGCGGGTGCGGCTGGCAATCAGGGCCGCGACTCGGTCCGTGTCGGTCACCTCGCCATGCCTTGGCCGCGCCCCGGTGACGCGGCCATCGTCTTCGACGCCGACGATGAGCCACGCTGGCTCCGTCCCGGTGCGATTGGCCAGACACAGGACAGCTTCGACGAGATCACGATCGGAAAGCGGCGCCCGTTCTTCGCCCTTGAACTCGACGTCGAGCGATTCGCCGGCGGCGATCAGTTCCTGGAGCCTCTCAGGTGTCATGGTTTCATCTCCCAGAAGCCCAGCTCCTTGAGGTTGGCGGCGATGGCGGCGTCGAGTTTGGCGGCTTCGGCCTGTTGCTCGCGCAGTTGCGCCACCAGCCGTTGCATCTTCTGGTCGAACGGTTCGTCGTCTTCTTCCTGTTCGGCGGCGCCGACGTAGCGGCCCGGCGTCAGGACGTAGCCGTGTTTGCGGATGTCCTCCAGCGTGGCGCTCTTGCAGAAGCCGGGCACGTTGGCGTACTCCCCGGCGTCTTTCTCCCCGCGCCAGGCGTGGTAGGTGTTAGCAATTTTGGCGATGTCCTCGTCGGTCAGCTCGCGATGGGTGCGGTCCACCATGCGGCCCATCTTGCGGGCATCAATGAAGAGAATCTCGCCGCGGCGGTCGCGCATCGGGCGGGTCGGTGACCCGCCCCTACGGTCGCGGGCCAGGAACCAGAGGCACGCCGGGATTTGCGTTGAGTAGAAGAGCTGGCCCGGCAGGGCGACCATGCAGTCCACGAGGTCGGCTTCGATGATGTTCTTGCGGATTTCACCTTCGCCGGACTGGTTGGACGACATGGAGCCGTTGGCGAGCACGAAGCCGGCGACGCCCGTGGGCGCGAGATGGTGGATGATGTGCTGGACCCAGGCGAAGTTGGCGTTGCCGGCGGGCGGCACGCCGTATTTCCAGCGTTTGTCGTCGCGCAGGCGCTCGCCGCCCCAGTCGGAGACGTTGAAGGGCGGGTTGGCGAGAATGAAGTCGGCTCTGAGGTCTGGGAACCGGTCGTTGTGGAAGGTGTCGCCGTGGGCGATCTGGCCTTCGATGCCGCGGATGGCGAGGTTCATTTTGGCCAGCCGCCAGGTGGTGTAGTTGGATTCCTGACCGTAGATGGAAATGTCGGCCTTCGATCCTTTAGGGGTTTTGCCACCGTTACCGTTGCCGGTGGCGTGGGCGCGGATGAACTCGACGGACTGCACGAACATGCCCGAGGAGCCGCAGCAGGGGTCGTAAACGCGGCCGCGGTAGGGTTCGAGCATCTCGACGAGCAGCTTCACCACGCAGCGCGGGGTGTAGAACTCGCCGCCCTTCTTGCCCTCGGCGCTGGCGAACTGGGAGAGGAAGTATTCGTAAACGCGGCCGAGCACGTCCTTGGCGCGGCTTGCCTCGTCGCCGACCCGGATGTTGGTGATGAGATCAATGAGCTGGCCGAGGCGCGATTTGTCGAGCGCGGGGCGGGCGTAGTCTTTGGGCAGAACGCCCTTGAGCGCCGGGTTGTCGCGTTCGATGGCGGTCATGGCGTCGTCCACGAGCCGGCCGATGGTGGGCTGCTTGGCTTGGACCTTCAGGTGCGCCCAGCGCGCCTCGGCCGGCACCCAAAAGATGTTGACGGCACGGTACTCGTCGGGGTCTTCGGGGTCGGCGCCCTGGGCTTTCTCCGCGACGAGCTTCGCATGCTGCTCCTCGAAAGCGTCGGAGATATACTTGAGGAAGATGAGACCGAGAACGACGTGCTTGTACTCAGCGGCGTCCATGCTGCCGCGCAGGGTGTCGGCTAGGCGCCATAGTTCGGCCTCGTAGCCTATGGTGGCGGAGGTGGATGCGGCATTGTTGGGAGCTTTTTGTTCCTTGTTATTCATGGGCGTTTTGCTGAGGATGTGCTTGGCATGTTCTGCTACACGGGTTGTGTCCAGACCAAAAATACTTCCGACTCTCTATGGTCACATGCTCTCTCGTTTCACGATCTTCTTTTTTAAGCATATGCCTGCTCTTTTGACGCCCCCCACATTCCGTTGGGCGGGGACGCGGGGCATTGTGCTGGACGCAGGACATCGCCGCCGGCGCTGAGGTTGATGCTGTAAATATATCATTTTGCAGTCGGAAAGCAACCGCTGCGGGAGTCCGTACAGAGGGAACCGTCGGTTGGTTCGCGTGAGCGACTCCGTTCGTGATGACCACGAGATGCGGCGTGGCGGGATGCCGGTTGGGTGCGGGGCTGAGGACAGGTGTTGAGGATCTGCAATCATTTTTCCATGGCCAGCCGGAAGAGCAGGACGGCGACCGCGACGCTGACCGGTGTGAACACCGCTTTTTCAACGGGGGAGCCGGAGGCAAGGTTGCCCGCGATGTTGAGCAGAGAGTAAACAAAGACAAGCCACACCAGGATGCCGACGGCTTGTTTGAGGTTGCCGACTTTGATGTAGTCAACTTTTGCGGCGGTTATGACGCCGAAAAGCGCGGTGACGGCCAGTGCGATGGTTTCCAGGGTGATCGGATCGGCCGGTGCGTTTCCCATACGACCGCCCCAGACGATATCGGACGGAACAACGCGGGCCAGCACCAGCAGGTGGAAAATCCCCAGCAATCCGTAGATGCCCAGGAGTATGTTTGCCGCGGTTGTCGCGCGGATGAGTTTTCGCATCGGAGGTGCTCCTTGTGTATGCGGAATCCGCCGTGCGCTCGACGGCCTGCGGGTCAAAGTCCGGCGTAGCCACGCACCATCCGTAGCAGTCCGGAGCCTCTTCTCCGGTCGGAGCGGTTCCTGCGTCATGCGCGCGTTTTTTGAGCGAACACACCGTCTCCGCGGCTGTCGGGGGCGGCTGCTGCGTCGTCGGGGATACCCGCACGCAGCCCGACGTCAGTCGCCGGATTCGTCGGCGGTTGGGGCGGTGAGCGCACGCGGGGCGGTGTCCACCGGAGACAGGGCGACGATGTCCTCGCCGGCGGTGACGCCCAGATCCTTGAACTTGCGCGCCGCGGGCAGCACGCGGGTCTCCAGCGAACCCACGGCGCTGTTGTAGGACTCGGTGGCCTTCTTGAGGCCCTTGCCGATGTCGCCGAGGTGTTCGGCCATGATGCGCATGCGTTCGTAGAGCTGCCGTCCCAGTTCGCTGACAGTCTGGGCGTTGCGGGCGATCTGTTCCTGGCGCCAGCCGAAGGCCACGGCATGCAGCAGCGCGATGAGAGTGGTCGGCGTGGCGATGACGACGCGTTGGGCGAGGCCGTCTTCAATGAGGGTCTTGTGGACGTCCAGCGCCGCACTGAAGAAGGATTCACCCGGGATGAACATGACGACGAACTCAGGTGCGCGGGTGAACTGGGTCCAGTACGCTTTGGATGCGAGGGTGTTCATGTGGGTGCGGACCTGGTCGGCGTGGCGCTTGAGGGCGGCGGCGCGCGCTTCGTCGGTTTCGGCGGCGACGGCGTCCAGGTATGCGTCCAGGGACACCTTGGCGTCAACGACCACCTCCCGGTCGCCGGGCAGGCGCACGATCAGGTCGGGGCGCTGGATGCGGCCTTCATCGCTGACGGTGGTGGATTGTTCCATAAAATCGCAGCGTCCGGACATGCCGGCCAGTTCAACGACGCGTTTGAGGGTGAGTTCCCCCCAGCGGCCGCGCACTTGGGGTTTGCGCAGGGCGGTGACCAGGTTGGCGGTTTCCTTTTGCAGCTGCTGTTCGCTGGCGGTCATGGCGCGCAGCTGTTCGGTGAGGGTGGCGTAGGCGGTGTCGCGTTTGCTCTCGATCACACGCACCTGTTCCTCGAACTTGCGCAGGGTGTCCTCCAGCGGTTTGACCAGGCCTTGGATGGCTTCCTGGCGTTTGCCGAGGTCGCCCCGGGCTTCGGCCAACGTTTTATCCAGCGTTTCTTTGGCCAGTTTGAGGAACTCGCCGGTGCTGGCGGTGAGCGTCTCGCCGGCCAGCGCCTTGAAGGTGTCGGCGAGTTTGGCCTGCGCCTGTTCCAGGAGCTGGCGTTCCTCTTCCAGGCGGCGGACGGTTTCAGACAGCTGGGTCTCCGCCTTGACGCGGGCGGTCTGTTCCTGCGTCAGCGCACTGCGCAGGGCGGCGAGTTCGTCGGCGGCACGCTGCTGCTGGGCAAGACGTTCGTCGGCGGTCGCCTGGAGCGCCGCCACACGTCTGCCGACGGCGAACCACGTGATGAGCGCACCGATGATCGCTCCGCAAACTCCTGCAACAAGGTACATCATGGTGTGGTCCTCCCGGAAGTGCACGGTCCCGGTACGTGGTCCGACCGCCGGGTCGCGGTTATCCCGGATCAGGGTTCATCCCCGCCGGGTCTGCCTGTCCGGTAAGTACGCCGGCGGTCGCGGAATTGTTGCACCGTGCCGCACGGTACGCAGTACCGGCGGGCAGGAACCCGCATGTACAACAGGTACCTCTTTTCGAGCGGGAAAACAAGCCGCAGGATGGTGCTGTTGACCTGAGGTGACGAACGGGTGCGGTACCGGTGTGATCAGGGGCGCGACAGGAACCGCGATCGCCGTTCGGTGAAGCGCAGTGGCCAGGCGATGCAGTGGCGGGCGTAAGGAATATTGATCCTGGGGCCGACCGCGACGCGGTCGTCGGGGATGCGCGGGCCGCGGGCGAGGTACAGGTCGGCGGCGGGATTGAGCAGGTCGCGGCGGTTGAACGATGAGTTGATGGCGAGTGCACGGCAGAGTTTGCCGGGGCCGTTGAAGATGCGTTCCGCGGGGTGCGGGCTGCGGGCGCGGATATTGTCCAGGACCGATGGGGTGATGTGTACCGGTTCAAGGGCGCGGAAGAGGACGCCGCCGATGCCGCGGGGCGGGTGCGCAATGACGTTGAAGCAGAAGACGTTCATGTGAACGGGGTACGCGTACGCATACCCGACGGGACCGAAGAGCGGTTCGGTGCGCGGGGTGCGCCCGAAGCGGCCTGCGTGGCAGCCGAGGTCGTCCAAACCGCCGTAGGCTTCGGTCTCAACAATACGGGCAATGACGACGCCGTCAGGAAGGCGGCGTATGACGAAACCGCCGAGGAGTTCCCGGGCGACCGTGGCGGAGTCACGGCGGAAGAAAGCACGCGGATATGGTTCGGGGAATGTGCGTGTGCGCATGTTCAGGGTTGCTTGGTTGTTGTGGTATCAAAAATGGATGGGCAAGTGCAAGGATGCTGGAAGGAATGCTGTTCTCAGCCGGCCGGTGCACCGTCGCACGAACCGGTGGGACAGTGGGCGGGCCAGGATCAACGCAGCGGGTTTTTCGGGCGTACACTTGATTTCGGATTCTGAATGTGGTAAGAATTGAAATATCGGCTGCGTGGTCGTCGGTGTTCTTTCGTCAACATCGTATGACACCGCATCGCTGCGGTTGCAGTATCTCCGGCGCAACGCTCTGCGCTGTTCCCCTGCTCGAGACTCACAGGAGATCCTCAGGAGACTGTCTTGGTTGAGTTGTTTGTGACGAATTTTTGTGATTTTTTGAACAATACTGGAGCCGGAGCTGAACGGCTGCGGCCGGATCCGCCCAGCGGAAGGAGATGTCGCTTGTATGAACAAATCGTGGTCTGACCAGTTGGAGCAGGTCGTCGCCCGCTGGAAGGGCAAGGATGGCAGTTTGATCATGATCCTGCACGAGGTGCAGAACCGGCTGGGGTATGTTCCGCGGGAGATGTCGCTGGAGATCGCGCGCCTGCTGGATATCCCCCTGGCACGAATCTACGAAGTACTGACCTTTTACCACTACTTCAAACTGAAAGCGCCGGGCAAGCACCGTATCTCGGTGTGCATGGGTACGGCCTGCTACCTGCGCGGAGCGCCGGACGTTCTGGAAGAGCTGAAGGATGTGTTGAACGTCAAGGAGGGCGGCACCACATCGGACGGTCTGTTCCAGCTGGACGTGGTTCGGTGTCTGGGCTGCTGCGGTCTGGCGCCGGTCATGATGATAGACGACAAAGTGTTCGGAAAAGTTACCAAGAGCCAGGTAACCGAGATCCTGTCGCAGTTCGGACGGGAGAAGGACGAGGAGGCGGCGCTGTCATGAACGCGGGTATGGCGACGGTCAACTACATTAAGGTGGGGATGAGCACCTGCGGGCTGGCGGCGGGCGCGCAGGAGGTGTTCAACACACTCACGCAGGAAGTGGCTCGCCGCAACCTGAACATCCCGGTACTGAAGTGCGGCTGTGTCGGCATGTGCTACGCGGAACCGCTGGTTGAGGTGGCGGTGGAAGGGTTGCCGACGGTGATTTACGGGAAGGTGAACCGGGATGTCGCCGTCAAGATCCTGGACAAGCACGTGATGGGCAAGATGATCGTTCAGGACTACGTGTACGAAGGGGTGCCGCGCACATGAATATGCAACGACCCATCGTTTTTATAAAGGATACCGGCGCCACGGCGAAACGTGACGCCACGCGTGAGATATACACCTCGCTGCTGACGCTGCTGACCGAGCGGGGTCTGCAGGATGCCATTCAGGTGGTTCGTGTGGCGGATATCGGGGTGTACGACAAGGGCGTGGTGGCTAAGGTGCTGCCCGGCGGTAAATTGTACGCGAATATTACACCGGCCGACCTGCCGGAACTGGTGGAGGCCGTGCTGGGCGCGCGGGATCTCGCCCGGTTGCAACTGACCACCGATCCGAACAAGCAGGCACGGTTGGTGCTGGCCAACTGCGGAACTATCGATCCGGACAGCATTGATGACTACATCGCCGCCGGCGGCTACGAAGGCTTGCGCAAGGCGCTAACGATGAGCCCGGAGCAGGTGATCGAAGAGATGAAAGCGTCCGGTCTGCGCGGGCGCGGCGGTGCCGGGTTCCCCACCTGGCTGAAGTGGCAGCTGACCGCGCGGCAACAGGCGACGCCGCGGTACGTCATCTGCAACGGCGACGAAGGTGATCCGGGCGCCTACATGGATCGGTCCATCCTTGAAGGGGACCCACACGCGGTGCTGGAGGGCATGCTCATCGGAGGATACGCCATGGGTTCCGCACACGGGATCCTGTACATCCGGGCGGAGTATCCCCTGGCGGTGACGCGCATGGAAAAAGCCATCATCCAGGCGCGCGAACGTGGATTCGTAGGCGAGAGGATTTTGGGCAGTGCGTTCTCGTTCGATTTCGAGGTGCGGTTGGGCGCAGGAGCGTTTGTGTGCGGTGAGGAGACCTCGCTGATCGCCTCGGTGGAAGGCAAGCGCGGGACCCCGCGGCCGCGTCCCCCGTTCCCGTCGGTGAAGGGCTTATGGGGCAAGCCGACCACCATCAACAATGTGGAAACGTGGGCGAACGTGCCGTTCATCCTGAGACGCGGCGGGGCGGCGTTCGCCGCGGTGGGCACCACGCAGTCGGCGGGCACCAAGGTGTTCGCGATGACGGGCATGATCCGCAACTCCGGACTCATCGAGGTCCCCATGGGGATCTCGCTGCGCGAGATCGTGTACGACATCGGCGGCGGGGTCGCGTCCGGCAAGCCCCTGAAGGCGGTGCAGACCGGCGGACCGTCCGGCGGTGTCATCCCGGCGCGGTTCCTGGACAGCCCAGTGGACTACGAAAATCTGGGCAAGCTGGGATCCATCATGGGATCCGGCGGGCTCATCGTCATGGATGAGGACAACTGCATGGTAGACATCGCGAAGTTCTACCTGCAGTTCTGCGTGGATGAGTCCTGCGGCAAGTGCGCACCGTGCCGCATCGGCACCTACCAGCTGTTGCACTACTACACCAAGATCAGCGAGGGTCGCGGCGAACTGGCCGACCTGGACAAGATCCGCAGCATCGGCCAGGCGATGCAGAAGGCGTCGCTGTGCGGACTGGGCCAGAGCGCCGCGAATCCGGCGCTGTCCACGCTGCGGTACTTCGAGGACGAGTACAAGGAACACATCGTCAACAAGCGCTGCCCGGCGCGCAAGTGCAAGGCTTTGGTGACATACACCATCCTGCCGGACGCCTGCAAGCGCTGCAGCCTGTGCATGAAGAGCTGCCCGGTCAAGGCAATCAGCGGCGACCGCACCGTCGGTTACACGATCAACCAGGAGCTGTGCATCAAGTGCGGCCAATGCTACAATGTGTGCAAGTTCGGCGCGGTGAAAGGAGCCTGAACGACCATGATCAACGCACGAATCAACGACATCCTCGTACAGGTTCCCGACGGAACGACCATCCTGGATGCCGCGCGCAAGGTGCAGGTGCGCATCCCCACGCTGTGCAAGCACCCGGATCTCCCCCCCACCGCAGCCTGCGGGATATGCGTGGTGCGCATCAAGGGTTCCGCCAAGATGCTGCGCGCCTGTTGCACACCCATCGAGGAGGGCATGGACATCATCACCCACGATCCGGAAATCGTGGCCGTACGCCGGTCGGTGGTGGAACTGATTCTCTCGGCGCATCCCAACGAGTGTCTGACCTGCGGGCGCAACGGCACCTGCGAACTGCAGAAGCTGGCGGCGGATTTCGGCATCCGCGAGGAAGAGTTCGCCAAGCACCTGCAGGAGGCGCCGCGCGACGAGACCACCCGGGCGGTGACGCTGGAACCGCGCAAGTGCATCAAGTGCGGCCGGTGCACCGAGGTGTGCCAGGACATTCAGGACGTCTGGGCGCTGTCGCTGCTGCACCGCGGATTCGAGACGCGCATGGCCCCGGCGGGCGACATTTCCCTGGCGGATTCCCCGTGCGTCAAGTGCGGGCAGTGTTCGGCACACTGTCCCACGGGTGCCATCTTTGAGAAGGACGACACCCGGACGGTGTGGAACGCCCTGAGCAACCCCGAGACGCACGCCGTGGTGCAGATCGCCCCGGCGGTCCGCGTCGCGTTGGGCGAGGCGTTCGGGTACGAACCGGGCGAACTGCTGACCCGCAAGACGTACGCCGTCCTGCGACGGCTGGGGTTCAAGACGGTGTTCGACACCAGCTTCGGCGCAGACGTCTGCGTCATGGAGGAGGCGGCGGAGTTCGAGGAACGGTTCCGCAAACGTCCGACGGATCTGCCGCTCATCACCACGTGCTGTCCGTCCTGGGTGGACTTCATGGAGAAGTTCCACCCGGACATGATCCGGCACTTCTCCTCCTGCAAGTCCCCCCAGGCGATGCTGGGCGCGCTGACAAAAACCTACTTCGTGGAAAAACACAACCTGGACGTCAAGCGCATCTTCAATGTCGCGGTGATGCCGTGCACCGCCAAAAAGTACGAGATCACACGGGCCGGAGAGATGTACTCTTCGGGAACCCAGGACATTGACGTCGTTCTGACGACCCGCGAACTGGCGCGCATGATCAAGCAGGCGGGGATTGATTTCCGCGATCTGCCGGAAGAGGATCCTGACCACATCATGGGCGACTACGCCGGCGCAGGCGTCATTTTCGGCGCGACCGGCGGCGTCATGGAAGCCGCGCTGCGCACGGCACACTTTTTCATCACGGGTTCGCTGCCGGCATCGGTGGATATCACGCCGGTGCGCGGACTGGACGGCGTCAAGGAATGCACGATGGATGTCAAGGGAACGAAGGTGCGCATCGCAGTGGCGCACGGTCTGCGCAACGTGGAATACGTACTGGATCGGGTGCGGGAGTCCAAGCTGAAAGGCGGCGAACCTGCGTACCACTTCATCGAGGTGATGGCCTGCCCCGGCGGGTGCATCGGCGGCGGCGGACAGCCGTACGGGGTGACCGACGAGTTCCGGCGCAAACGTGCCGAGGGGTTGTACCTGGATGACCGGAAACACCCGGTACGGGCATCGCACGAGAACCCGCACATCCAGCAGCTCTACGGGCAATACCTCGGAAAACCGCTGGGTAAAAAGTCGCACCAGCTGCTGCACACCAAGTATACCGCACGACCGCAGTACATCAAGTAAGCCGGGGATCGCGGGGAAGGGGCTGTTGCGGGCGGGATGTGCGTTTTCGGTTGGGCGGCGCTCAGCGCGGCAGGTGTGCGAGGTACGGCGCGGTCTGACTGGAGAATTCTGCGCGGTAGGATGGCGGTATCGCCTCGGCCGGCGGAAACTTGAGGGTCATGAAGTTGACAGGAACCCCGTTGCTGTGCACCTCGAAGTGCAGGTGGGGACCGGTGGAAACCCCGGTGTTCCCAAGGTAGCCGATGGTCTGTCCCTGCGCTACCGCTGTGCCGACACGGATCCCCCGTGCGATGCCGCGCAAGTGCCCGTACAGCGTCCGGTAAGTGGCGTTGTGTCTAATGATGACGGTGTTGCCGTACCCCCCCTTCCAACCGGCGTGTACCACCCGCCCCGATCCGATCGCGGAAACCGGGGTGCCCACCGGTGCCACGAAATCGGTGCCGTGGTGCGGTCTCCAGTACCGCAGCACAGGGTGGTAGCGTTTGCGACTGAAGTGCGACGAGACACGGCTGTAGCGCAGGGGTGAGCGCAGGAAGAGCTTCCTGAGTGATTTTCCGTCGGCGCTGTAGTAGCCGCGCAGTTTCCCATCGCCGCTCTGGAACCACACGGCGGTATGCTCGCCTGCTGCCGGGCCGCGGTAGTACGCCGCCCTGATGCGGATGTCGCGCTTCTCGTCGTTGCTGTACTGCTGGCAGGTATACACCAATCCGAAAACATCGCCATTCCGGGTGTCCGTCAAAAAATCCACCTGCCAGGAAAAGACTTCGGCGAATTCCATGACGATTCCCGCCGGCAACCCGACGGCGACCATGGATTCGTAGAGCGAGCCGCGAACCGTGCCTGAGGCGGTCTGAACCATTTCCTCGCTGGGGAGCTCGCAGCGATCCGCCGAGAAAACGCCCAAGCTGGAACGCACCACACACACCCGTTCCACGGGAGTCGTCCAGTATCCGAATTGAACCAGGGTTCCTCCCGTCGTCAGCCACAGCTCGTATTTCGTTCCGGCCCGCACGCGTCGCACCCCGTAGGCTGCGTCAAAGACCCGCATCGTCTCGCGCGCGTCGAAGCGGTCCACCCCGTGACGCTCCAGCAGTGACGAAAGAACATCACCCGCCTGAATGGTCCCCGATGAAACAATCAGCCGCTGCGGTTCGGAAACGGGGTCCCGGCTGGCGGGGCGCAGCACCCACAGGACGAGGACGGCGACGACAATGGCACCGGCGGCGATGAGCGCTGTGACCAGGACGGGAAACGGACGTCGAGGCATGTTGGCCGGCGGGACGACGGCCGTTCTCAGGCGATAGTAGTGCGAGCGGCGGTATACGCCGCGGCGTTTATATTCCGACATTCGGAAAAACTATAAAAAAAAGTACACTGTCGCAAGTGGATCGCTCACGGTGGCACCGGCGACAAAAACAGGGATGCGCCGGAGCGCATCCCTGCCTGAAAGCCGTTGCGCGGGTACTTGAACGTGTTACCTGAGCACCACCACCTTCCGCCGGGCGTCCATCCCGCCGCCGCTGACCTGCAGGATGTACACCCCTGCCGCCAATGGCTGTCCACCGGCGCCGCGGCCGTCAAAAGCAAGCCGAACGACCTGGTTCGGGATCGCTTCCGTCTCCAGCGTCCTGACCAGCGCTCCGCGCAATGAGTACACCGCGAGCGTCACCCGTCCCGGCCGGGTCGGCACAAACGAGATGACCGCCGGTGTTCCAGGTTCATCAGGTCGGATGTAGCCGTCCACGCCGCCCCGCACGGCGACTTCGCCGGGACTGACGTCAACGTCCGGAGCACCGCCGCTTGAGGGAACAACCACGTACACGACCACCGCCGGGGAATCCCCCATCGCGAACTCGTCGTCCATCGCCGTGGCCATGAGAGTGAACGTGCCGGTGGATGCCGGAGTCCAGACGGTCTGGTAGGGCTGTGTCAGGACAGTCGCGATGGGGGTATTGTTGGCCTTGAACTGAACCTGCGTCACAGAGCCGTCCGGATCTGACGCGGTTGCGCTGACGGAGACCGGTGCGTTGACCGTCAGCACGGAACCGGCTGCTGGGGCGGTAATAGATACCACCGGAGACCTATTGATGCGCACCTCGTTGAAGTATGCCGTCACGAGTTTGTCGGAGTCCATGGTCAGCACGAGCGGGCTCGTGGTGCTGCTGGACGCCCCGATCTGCCAGTGGCTGAAAATGTAGCTGCTGTTGGCCGGATTGGCGAACAACTGCACGACCGCACCCTGCACAAACGTCCCGCTGGATGGCGACACCGAACCCCACGTGGACGGCACGACCTGGGTGGTGAGCGTGAAGTACACGGTAGTTCCCATCGGCTGCAGGGTGAGCTGGACCGTGGCTGAACTGAGCCCCGGGGCGGTCACACCGATAATCGCGGTGCCGGAAGACATCCCGGTGCGGTACCAGGTGCGTGCCACGCCGTTGACCGCTGCGACACTCACCGGCCCGGCGATGGCACCTGGACCGCTGGCGAGCGCAAAGGTGACGGTGTGCGTGGCGCTGGTGATGAGCGAACCGCCGGCATCCACCAGCGATGCTTGGATGGTGGATGTCTGAACACCGTCGGCCAACAGGATGTTGGGGGTCGCCTGGCCGAAAATACGGGTAGCGCGGGGCACCGCGGCGAGCGTGATGTTTGCCGTGCCGCTCGCCAGTCCTGTGGCTGAGGCGGTGATGGTGGCGGTACCGGAGGAAGTCCCTGCGCGGTACCAGGTCCGTGCGACGCCGCTGACCGCCGCGACGCTCGCCGGCCCGGTGATGGCACCCAGCGCCGGGTTCAGCGAGAAGGTGACCGCGTGGGTCGCCGTCGTCACGGTGTTGCCGGCGACATCCTGGATGGTGGCGGTCAGTGTGGAGGTGGCAGTCCCGTCGGCTTGCAGCGCCGTCGGGAAAGCGGTGAGGGCGACACGCACGGCGGTTTGCACCGGGGTCAGCGTGATGTTCGCCGTACCGCTCGTGAGCCCTGCAGCCGCGGCGGTCACCGTCACGATACCGGAAGACGTTCCGGTGCGATACCAGGTCCGTGCGACGCCGTTGACCGCTGCGACGCTCGCCGGCCCGGCGATGGCACCCAGCGCCGGGTTCAGCGAGAAGGTGACCGCGTGGGTCGCCGTCGTCACGGTGTTGCCGGCGACATCCTGGATGGTGGCGGTCAGTGTGGAGGTGGCAATCCCGTCGGCGGGAATGCTGTTGGGTGACGCCGCGAGCGCGACCCGCACCGCGGCCGGGGCGGTGCCGCTCATGTCTTCCACCAGCGTCACAAAGCTGTTGGCGGGCATCGTGAAGGTCACCGAAGCCGCCGGAGCGATCACGCCCACGGTGGAAACCAGCAGCACGGTATGCGACGAAGTCCCGTAACTGCCAGGCTCTATCTGGTACTTGAGCAGCTGCCGGGCGGGCACAGTCGCCGAGGAGAAGTTCAGTATGACCGGCAGCGTGTTGGTGCTGTGCGCGTTGGTGATGAAGACCGTCATGCCGCTGTCGGGACGCCGGAGACCCGCACAGTGGAACAGGTTGAAGTTGGTGCCGTCATCGGGATCCTGCATCGGGACGGTCACGTTGCGCGTACCGGTGTTGATATTGACGGGACACTGGATGGATCCGCGGGGCGCGAACTTGTTGAGCAGGGCGAAGGACTGGCCCCAGGGACGAACCGTCCACCCGCGGTCCTTGTAGCGCCACATGCCGTATTCCATCAGGGATCCGCCGCTGGTCTCAAAGTATTTGATATCGTGCATGCACCAGGCCAGTCCCGCGTTGGTCCGCGTCATCAGGAGCGCGGTGCAGTAGTCCGCAATGGCGATGGCATAGTCGTAGGTATCCATTTTACAGTGGAAGAACGTGGAGTTGCACACCGCCATGTTCATCTCGGATCGGAAGACCGGTTTGGTCGCCCACTGCGTATCCCCCTCCTGCTGCACCCATCCCCGCACCATGTCACTGGTACGCCAGTAGGACCAGTAGTTGCCGGAAGCGCGGTTTTCGGGATAGTCGAACTGGATGTGCGAACAGTAGCCGTCCAGAATATCCTTGAGATCCCGTATGACCGTCCGGGTGGTGTCCCAGACGCCGCCCGTCTCCGGAGCGATGAGCTTGACCAGGTTGCGGACACCCGCCGTCTGCATGGCTGCGTGGATATTTCGGTACATCGTCTGGTAGTTTGCCATCCCGTACCATGCGATGATCTCGTTGTCCGGCTCGTTGCCAATATCAAAGTACTTGATGCACGTATATCCCCGGTTCACCACCAGCTCTTTGATGTACCGGGCCATCCCCGTGGCGTAGCGGGTGTCGGTGCAGCTGGTATACAGCCGCATACCGTCGGCGTTCTCAGGGTGCACCGCCCATCCCCAGTCGGTGAGCAGTACGTGGATATTGTTGGCCTGACAGAAGTCCAGGTACTTGTACAGCGACTGCATCATCGTGGTGTTCCACGTATAGTTTGCGTCGTTGGAGGAGTCCTGCACCGGCAAGCACCACCGCAGCTGGATCCACACCCGGGCCATGGATACCCCGATCTGTTGCACCCGGGGGGCGATAATGGTGTCCCAGTCCCCCTGCGTCAGGCCTGACGCCTGATTGACGCCGCTGAAAAACCACGGGTCCCATTCCGCGCCGAACCCCTGCCAGACGCCGCAGAATGCTGACGAGCTGGGCGCCTGAATCGTGAACGTCACCGCCGGAAGGACCGCCGCAATCGTCGTCACCACACCAACAGCAGCAACCGCCACGGCACGGATCATCCCCCTGTCTGTCTCCCGTCTCATACCGCCCCCCTGCAGGAATGTCGGATCTGAAGGTACTATTTTTTTATACCATAACCGGGGTCAGCTGGTCAACGAATGCATCGAAAAAAAAAACGAATGGACGGGAATGGTCGTGTATACACATGTGCGGGTGACGGAATGCGGAAAAAGCATACAGCACGGAAACACCACTACTCGTAGCGGAGTGCTTCTATCGGGTCAAGGCCGGAAGCGCGGCGCGCGGGCCACAATCCGAACACCACGCCGATCAGAACCGAGAAACAGAATGCCAGTACCACGGCACCAGGTGTCATGACGGTGGACCACCCCGCCAGGCGCGACATGGCCACGGAGACCACGGTACCCAGGGAGATGCCCAGAAGGCCGCCCAGCAGACATACTGCCACCGACTCGATGAGAAACTGGGCGAGGATGTCGTTGCGGTCGGCGCCGAGTGATTTGCGCAGTCCGATCTCGCGGGTACGCTCGGTCACCGATACCAGCATGATGTTCATGATGCCGATGCCGCCCACCAGCAGGCTGATGAGTGCGATCCCGCCCAGTAAAAAAGAGAATGTCTGCGTGGTGGCGGCGGCCGTCTGCTGGATGTCCGCCAGGTTGCGGATCTCAACGACATTGCCCCGAGTCGCCGGCAGACGCCGCAACGCCGCGATGAGCCGCTGGATGCGCACGCTGACGGGATCCATCAGCGTTTCCTGTGACACCTGCACGTCCAGGTAATCCACGGTGTCCCTCCCGAAAACCCGGTACATCGCGGTTTGCAACGGAATGATGATGACGTCGTCCTCGTCCCGCCACCCCTGCGAACCACGCATCGGCATGACGCCGATCACTTGGAACTGGATGCGGTTGATACGGAGGTACTCCCCCACAGGGGACCGGTCGCCGAACAGCTCCCTGACCACCGTCCTGCCAACCAGCGCGACGCACGAGCGCACCCGGGCCTCGTGCCCGTCAAAGGTCCTGCCGGCGGCGGGTACGATGCCGCGCACCGGAAAAAATGAGGGAGACACTCCCTCCACACGGGTGTTCCAGTTCTTGCCGCCGTACAATGCCTGCCCGCGTCCACTGGTGTATGCCGCGACCCCGGCAACGCCCTCTATCTGCGCGATTTCCGCGACATCCTGTTCCGAGAGCCGCACCTGAGCGCCGGTGTTCATGGCGACGCCGCCGACCCGCGGCGCCTGCGGACGCACCGACAGCAGGTTGGAACCGAGCGCCGCAATGCGTTGCTGCACATCACGTTGTGCGCTCGTACCCAGCGAGAGCATCGCGATGACGCTGGCGACCCCGATGAGCACCCCCAGCACCGAAAGCAGCGACCGGGTCTTGTTGGCCACCAGCGAACGAAATGCCTGGGTGAAGTATTCCCCGACCATGGCTGTCAGGGGACGGCGAGCGGGGGTGTACCGGCCTGCGAGAGAGACACCGGAGGCGACGGCCGGCAGACGGGTATCCTCGCGCTGCACGCTGCCGTCGTGCATCACGATCACGCGTCGCGCTACCTGCGCGAGGTCCTGTTCGTGCGTCACCATCACGATGGTGATGCCGCCGTCGTTGAGCTCGGTGAGCAGCGCGATGATCCCGGCGGCGGTGACACTGTCCAGGTTGCCGGTCGGCTCGTCGGCGAGGATGATGGCCGGGTCGTTGATGAGCGCGCGGGCGATCGCCACCCGCTGCTGCTGCCCACCGGACATCTCGTTGGGACGGTGGTTCGCCCGGTCAGCGATGCCCACCCGTTCCAGCAGCGCCAGCGCCCGCGTGCGACCCGCCCGGCGATCCACGGCACCGCTGTAGACCATCGGGAGCATCACATTCTCGAGCGCAGTGAGCCGCGGCAGGAGGTTGTATTTCTGAAAAACGAATCCGATCCGCGCGTTGCGGATGCGGGCCATCTCCGCATCCGGCAGCACGGAGACATCGCGCTCGCACAACCGGTAGGTGCCGGAGGTCGGGAGGTCCAACAGGCCCAGGATGTTGAGCAGCGTGGATTTGCCGCTGCCGGAGTGTCCCATGACGGCGAGGAACTCCCCGGCAGTCACGGTCAAGTCAACCCTGCGGACCGCCGGCACCGCTATATGACCGTTGCAGTAGGTTTTGCTGATGCCTGACAGCTCGATGACGTTCATCGCCGGCTCACCGCCGGGCACCGCCGCCCAGTCCCGGCATAGTGGCGAAGCGGGGGGTGTGTGCAACGCTGCCGGTGCCCGATCCGACCACGGTTTCGCCCTCGCGGAGTCCCTGGAGGATCTCGGTGCGGCGGCCGTCTGAAATCCCGGTAACCACCTGCCGCCGTTCTTCGGTACCGTTGGAACCGCGTACCGTCACGTACTTTTCGCCCCGGAGTTCCGTGATGGTATCGAGGGGCAGGGTCAGCACATTCCGGCGACGCTGCGCCACCGCCCGCACGGTCGCCGTCATGCCTGCCCGCATCGTCGCTGGAGCATTCCGCAGCTTGATTTTGACCGCGTACATGGTCACGTTGTTGACCAGGCGGGCGTCATAGGCGATGTGCTCAATCGTGCCCTCCAGTCGGTCGTCCGGGTAGGCGTCAAGGAACAACCGGACAGCCAACCCCTGGGAGAGATGGCGCAGGTCGGTCTCGTCCACGTCGGCCTGGACGATGAGCTCGTCGGCGATGATCAGCACCGCGTCGGCGGCGGCGAGGGACTGGCCGGGCTCGGCGTTGCGGGCGATGACGAATCCGTCAATCGGTGATACGATGGCGATAGGTTTGTACACCGCGTCCCATCGTTCGCGCGCAGCTCGGTCCTCCGGCGGGATGGTATCGAGCAGCGTCACTCGTTCGGAGGAGCTCAGCCGGGCGAGCGTCTGCCCTCTGCGCACCCGCTGCCCCTCCTGCACCAGCACCTCGTCCAGCCGCCCGGGGACCGGCGGACGGATCGGAATGCGGGTGCGCGGTGTCACCGTACCAGTGACGCGGAGTTCCACGGTGATGTCTCCCCGCTCCACCGGTACCGTCCAGTTCTTCTGCCGTGAGGGGCGGGAACAAGCGCACACGGACAATACGGCACATACGATGCCGGTGATCACGGCGATCCTGGACTGGCGGTTCACGGAACACCTCCGGAAGTTCATTCATCAAGTCCGAGCAGGTTGCGGTATGCGGCTTCCGCCAGCGCGGCGTCGCGGCGGGCGGCGAGCAGCGCGCGCTGCGCGGCGATCACATCGTTCTGCGTGGTGTACCATTCCTGGTAGGTGGCGATGCCGCTGAGGTACTTCTGCTGTACGATATCCGCCTGCGTCTTCGAGGAATCCAGGTATTTCTCCCGGACAGACACGTTCTGCACCGCATCCTGGAAGGCGTTCCAGGCTTGGGCGACACTTGCGGCCGACCGCGACAACTGCGCCTGCAGGACCAGTTCGCTCTCTCGTCGGGCGGCTTCGGCGGAACGTGCGGCATGCAGGTCGGCGCCACCCGACAACAGCGCGTGTGAAATGGTGATTCCTGCGTTCCAGCGCGAGGACTCGGGGAAGGAACCGGACGCCGACCGACTCCCGCAGAAATCTCGACGGACGGCCACAGCGGGGCACGGGCGGATGTCAGTCGCTCCCGCGCCATGTCCGCCGACAGCGCGCTGATGCGATACTCCGGCGTCCGGACCGCGAAGTTCCCCGGATCCACCGGTTCGGGCGGCGCCGGCGTCTCCAGACCGCCGGCGGGTTCCACCGTCTCACCGGATCGCACGGAACGGCCCAGGTCGCGCAACAGGTTGATCGTCGCAAGTTCGCTGCGCCGGATGGCTGCCGCCGTTTCGTACTCCGTTTGCGCGATATCCGCTTCCACGCGCATCAGAGATCCTCTATCCTCTCTGCCGGCTTCATACTTGATCCGGATGAGTTCCAGATTCTGACGGCGGCGCTGTTCAATGGACCGGGTCAGCGCGATGTTTTCGCGCGCCCAGACAGCTTCGATGTAGCTGCGCTTGAGTGCGTACACCACATCCGACAGCGTGCGGCGGTACCGCTCCCGTGCGATAGCGAGCTCGTACTGCCGCAGGCGCAGCTGTGCAGTGGTTGCGAATCCGGAGAAGAGCGACAGCGAGCCGGTGGCGCCGAGGGATCGCTCGACGACCGGATCGCCGCTGAAGTCCCCCGATACGCCGGCGGACGCCGATGCGCCCACCCGCGGGAAAAACCGCGCCCGGGCGATGTCAACCTCCAGCGCCGCCGCCGTCACTGTTTCCGCCGCAGCGCTGAGAACGGGATGGCCGGCGCGGAGTTCGGCGAGCGCGGCTTTCCAGGCAAGCTGCTCCGCCCGTCCAACGGCGACCGTCATGAGCATTCCGGCGATGACCGCTGCGTCCGTGAGTTTCATGGTTATCTTTGGACGCAGCACCTACTGGAAGGTTCACTCCTCCGGGAAAAAACCGGCTGCGGCGTTCCATGGTGATGATGCTCACCCGGACACCGCCCAGCCATTCCTCACGCTGACCGATACCGGCAAACCCATGCCGCTCGTAGAAAGCAACCGCCCGAGTGTTGGAGAGTTCCACATCGAGTCTGATCCTCAGCACGCACGAGTGGAGATCCACAGCCCTGCCGAGGAGCAGCGTACCAATGCCTCTGCCCTGGTACCCGGGAACGACGTACAGGCGTGAGATCCAGGAAGAGCCGTCCGGCTGCACAACCGTACTGACAAGACCGAGGATTCCGTATGCCGACCGGGCAACCAGGAAAGATGTGTCGGGAGAAGACATCTGCCTCGCCAGCACATCGGGATGGTGCCACACCGCCGACATTCGACGGGCGGCATCGCAGGGCAGCACGGATTCCACCGAACGCAGCCACGATACCGCGAGCATCCGCGACATGTCGATGGCATCCCCGGATGACGGTACGTCGATGCGTACGTCCATGCCGCACCCTTTCCGCCGGCACCCCCTCGACACGGAACACCGCAACCGAACACGTCCGCAGATGCGGCCGTCGGCGTGTGCGCTATCTCGCGGGGAGCCAGGTTTCCCAGTTCTTTGCGTATTCGTCCACGTTTCCGGGCGTGACGGCGACGAGATCGGAGATATCGCGCTCCGGGAAATCGGTCACCCCGCCGAGGACTTTCTGCGCCAGGAGTTCCACCGAACGCCATCCCCACCGGTACACCTGCTGGCCCAGGAGCACCTGGACCACTCCTTCCCTGATGTACGGCAGCTGCGCGGGGAGCGCGTCAACCGAAACCATTTTTACGTTGGGATACTGCCGTTTCCACTTCAGGAGACTGTCGGTGAACAGCGGCCATCCGCCGATGAATGCCCATCCGCCGATGTCGGGGTTCGCAGTCTGCACCTCTTCGACTTTGGCAGCGGCGTCTTGCGGAGTCTCCTTGTGAAAGTAAACCTGCTTGAGCTTCATTTTCGGGTACTTGGCGAGCTCCTCTCTGACCCCTTGGACGCGTTTCTGGAGGTTGGGAGCATTCTGATTGCCCGCGAGTACAGCGACCGTCCCCTTTTCGCCCATTACCCGGGCGAGTTCGGCCATCAATCTCCTACCGCAGGAAATATCGTCGATGCCGTGGTAGATGAAACGCTTGCTGCCCACCGAGTCGGAATCGAAACATACCACCGGCACGCCGGCATCCACCGCGAGATCTATGGACTTCTTTAGGAATGCGCCGTCGGAACACGAGACGGCGATGCCGCGTGCGCCGGCGTTGACCAGCGCTTCAATGGCTTCAGCCTGTTTCTGCGGATCCTCTTCGTTGGGCGTGCGCCATTCGATGCGGATTTTTTTGCCGTACGTCTTGCTGAGCTCGAGCGCGGCATCCTCGGCGCCTTTCCTCGCCGCCTGGAACACCGGGTTGGACTGGCTTTTAGCCACAACACCGAAGACAATCTCCTTCCCGCCTCCGCCGACGCATCCCGTCAGCGCGACCAACCCGACGCACACCATCGCTGCACAAACCATGCGCATAGCATCGACCTCCCGCCATTATTGAATAGAGTATGCTGGTATCCCAAAATCGCACCGCTTGTCAAGAGCGCCGTTCCGATATCCGCTCAATGTCGTATGGTCAGCACCAGGCCATCCTCCCCAACGGCGACTGGCGTCGCGAACACCGCTTCAGCGCCCTGGTCGGTATGCTCTACCCTCACCGGAACTGGCACACCGCCGACGAGCGCTTCAATCACGCCGCCCGCCGGGTCGGGGATTCCCACGCGGTCGAACGTGAGCGGCGTATCCAACGTCAGCGCGATGCGCCGGACCCCCGGCTCGCGCTCCGAGTACTTTAGATATCCCCACGTGCGGGCGCCGACCACCGGGGCCTCCAAAACACCCTCGAACGACGCGGGCAGGGAAGGACGGATGCTGATGCACCGACGTGGGAGATCCCACCGAAGCCCCTGCAGCGCGATGAGCAGGTGCCAGGCGAGCGGGGTGTTCATGTAGTGGTCGCACTGGATGTTCTTCGGTCCCTCGCCGATGCCCAGCGCCTGGCTCCACTCGTCGTCCAGCTTGTTGTAGACGGTGTCCCAAACCAGCTGCGCATCCGCCAGACCTATATCCGCCAGGCCCCGGTATATCGCGAGAGAACAGTACGTCGCCAACGGCAGGGCGTTCCACATGTCCGTGCGGTCCGGCTGCAGGAATGTCCGGATGACCCCCTCCCGCGGTTTGACGTTGTTGGCGTGGATGTACCGGAGCGCCGCCGCCACCCGGGTGGACACCGTGATCAGATCGCCCAGTCCCAGGAAGTCTGCGTAGAACTGTCCCGCCAGCTGCGCACTGAGGCTTCGAGTGTCCCCCGGCCCCTCTTTGTAGTATCCCCGGCGTGCGTGGAAAAACCGCCGGTCCATCACCTCCGCAGCCAGGTTGGCGCGGCGCAGACATTCCGCTGCGAGCGCGGAATCACCGAACACCTCCGCGAGTTTCCCTGCGGCGCGGAAGCCTGCCGCATGCATCTGTACGTTGTAGATGGTGTTGCGGGACTGCAGGAAGTTGTCGTAGGTGTTCTTGTGGGTGTCTGAGACGCCGTCGCCGTTCACATCCTGCTTAATCATGAAAGCGACACCGCGTTGCACCGCGGGAAACAGCGAACGCGTACCCTCCACATCGCCCGTCCAGAGGTAGTTGCGGTATACGTTGAGTATCCACTTGGGAGTGAGGTCACCCCATGAATTGCCCGCATCGGGGTCGAAAAAGTAATCCACGGGGTTGCGCCAGCAGTAGTGGTCGCTGCCGAAATCGTGGCGGATGCCGCCGTGGGGACGCTGGGTGTGCGCCCACCAGCGCATCTCCCCCCACTCCGCTTCCGGCAGGAAGATGAGGTTGGCGATGGAGGAATAGAACCGGTGGTCCATCGTACCCCAGATGGTGTAGCAGCCTCCTTCACGGAAACACGCCCGGCCGTCCTTCAGGAACGCTGAGTTCCAGATCAGCGCGCGGTTGTTGACGAGGATCAGCTCTTTGAGCCAGGCGGGCAGCGACGACGACTCCATCCGCCGGTGCCACCGGAACGTCCGCTCCCGCAGTGTCCGGTACTCCCGCAGCAGGAATCGGGCGATCGCCGGCGCGTCGCCAAAAAAGTTCATCCAGTAGTGGCCGGCGTCGTCCCGCCCGTGTTCACACGCAATCACATTCACCGGGAAGCCCCAGGTGAAAACGAAGACGATGCGCCGGACGGCTCCGGGCGGAACCGTAATCTCGGAAGCCAGCACCGCCGACCGTTCGTCACCGCCGCCCGCGGTTCGTCGCACCTCCGCCGGACCGTCGTTGAGCACCATGCCGCAACACGCACCACCCCCCGCGGCGGAGCTCAGCACGGTTAACCCCACGAGTCCCGAAGCATCCCGTTCCTCCGCGACACCCGTCACATCCGGCGCGGGTATCGGAAACGACAGCTCCACGTCGGCGGGAGATGAACCCGAGGAGTTGTCCACGATGAACTCAAACAGCACCGCCGGAAGGCTGGAGTGTTTGGCATCATTGGGGATGAGTGGATACCACGCCGTCATGGACAGGACGATTGGTAGACTGCGGTGTACGTAGCGGTACCGGCAAACGGGAATAGACGCATCCTGCCGGACTTCCACGCCCGCCTGCTGCGCGAGCGGGGACGACCATGCGGTGTCCGCGGTGCGCACCGAGACGCCGAACGCCCGCGGCTGCCCGAAATCCGCCGCTTGCCACACCCCACCGGAACGTATGCACCCGCGTCCGAAGCTTCCATCGGGGTACAGGTGCAGAAACCCCGTGCCGAATCCGCCGTAGTGGGGGTAGTCCCGCTCGTGCTTGAGGTTCTGTGACGGGTAGTAGACGCTGTCCGCCCAGGCCGACACACCGCACCAGATCAGGCACCCCGCCAGTACGTGCCACACGAATATCCATGGCGAGTACGGACAGAGGGGAGCACGACTCCGGACTTGTGGTGCTTCCGACGACGGGATGAGACTCGGTACGTAGTACACACGTACCTTCACTTTCGTACCACCGCGATCTTTCGCTTGACGTCCAGCTCGCTCCCGGTGACATGGACGATGTATATGCCGGACGGGACAAGAGCGCCGTCATCGCTCTTGCCGTCCCAGGTGAAGCGCATCACGCTGTCACGCACCCCGCTGCTGTGCACGCGCCTGACCGCGGCGCCGTTGAGCGTGTAGATCGTGAGACGCACCGTACCGTCCCGGCGCGGATTGACGAATATCACAGCGTCGCCGAGTGCGGGGTTGGTATAGCCTGCGGCGCTCCCCATCACCCTGACCTCGCCGACAGGGACCGGCGGTGCCGGTTCAACACCTGGCGGAACACCGGTATCCCGGATCACGCTGAAGCTCACCGGAGCGGAGGTCGAAACACCGAGTTGGTTGTCGTAGGCAACGGCGTATACCGTCCAGTTCCCCTCCCCGACATCCCGCCAGACCACGCTGTACGGCGCGGCGGCCACATCGCCGATCTTGACGGCGCCGGCGTAGAACTCCACGCGCACGACCACCCCGTCGCTGTCTGCGGCGGCGGCTGTAATCACCACGTCGGTCGCAACAGCCACTCCCGCCGGAGCGCTGACCGGAATGACGCTCCCCGCCGACGGTACCGTGATCGAAACCTGCGGCGGCACGTTGGCGGTGGACACCTGCACGGAAACCGCAACCGTTGAAGAGACGGCCATAACACCGTTCGTGTCGTACGCCCGGGCTGACAGCTGGAACGTTCCCGGTCCGACCCCTCCCCAGGTGTACGTGTACGGACTCACGCTATCCTGCGCCAGCATCGTGGCGCCGGCGTAGAACTCCACGCGGGCTATTTCCCCGCCCTGGACCGACGCCTGGGCGGTCATCCCGATGGTCGCCGGCGCGGTGAACACCGTCCCGTCCGCCGGTTGCACCAGGGTAACCACCGGCACCGACGCGCTGGATACCAGGGTGACGACAACGGTCGCCGAGGATAACCCCGGACTGGTCGCCCCGATGACTACGGTACCCGTGGAGGCTCCGCTGCGGTAGACGACGGATGCGACGCCGCCGACCGCCTGAACCATTGGGCCGCCGATGATCGCACCGCCGCCGGAAATCACCGCGAACGAAACCGTCGCGCTGGAGGCCGAGACGGTGTTGTTATGTGCATCGCACACGCGGGCGACCAGGGTGGCGGTACTGGCTCCGTCCGCAGGCAGCCCGGCCGGTGATACCGACAGCAACAGCCGCACTGGAGCGCCGGCGGTACCGCTGGTGACGATCACCGTGCTCCCGGGAAGCATGCCGAAAGCAGACGCGGTCACGGTCATGGTGCCCGCGGTGAGCGTGGAACGGACCCGGCACTGCGCGATACCGTTGGTCATGGTACTGGAAGAGGCGCCGACGATTACCCCCGGACCGCTCACTGAGAATCCGACCAGGTCGCGGCGACCGACCGCGAGGGCGCTGAAGAGGGCGAGGTCTGCGGTGATCTGCGGGATGGTGATGGTGAGCTTGCCGTCGCTGACGACGATGCCGTCGAAGGTTCTGATGACGGCGGTGTTCCGTGCGCCGGCGGCGGCGAAGATGTCGAACTCATCTAGGACCAGCACCCCCTCCACCATGACGTCAAACACACGCGCACCGGCAGTCTGATGGTACAGCTCAGCGAAGTGCAGCTGCACGGTGTAGGTGCCGTTGTCGACGTCGAACTCGTAGCGCATGGTGGTCGCGCCGTAGCGGTTGGACTGGTACAACGGATCGTCGGCCGTACCCGCGATGGCCGCCCCGCTGTAGTACGGGGTGCCGCCGGTGTACCCGGTATCCTCGATCCACCGGTTGCCGCTGCCGTCGGTGTACGCCCCGGAGCCGCAGTTGACCCGGTAGAGCCACGTCATCCCTTGGTAGGCGCCGAGGTACGTGTCGTAGTAGTCGTACACCCGGGCAGTGACCGTCGCCGCACTGACTCCGTCGGCCGGCATGATCCCGGTGGATGCGCTCACCGACAGGCGATACGGCCGGCCAGGAACCGGGTTCTTGGCGACGGTGACCGTGCCCGGGGTCAGCCCCGCGGCCGAGGCACGGACGGTGACGTCGCCGACGGTGTTGTCGGAGCGCAGGTACACGGTAGCGACACCGTTGACCGCGTTGACGACCGTGGGCGGCAGCAGGTACCCGCTCCCGGACATGATGGCGAACGTCACCTGGTCGGTCGCCTGCGTGACCGTGGCGCTGGAAGCGTCACGCAGGAAGGCACGTACCACCACGGTGCTGGCGGCGTCCGCGTACATCGCCGCCGGCGAGGCGTTGCAGGCGATGTGCGTCGCGCGTGGGTAGGTCGTCACCGAGGCTTGTCCCGGGGTGAGCCCGGTCGCCGATGCGGTGACGGTGATGGTACCGGTGCTCACCGTGGACCGGATCCGTACGGTCGCCTGTCCGTTGACCGCGGCCACGTTCGCCGAGCCGACCAGAACACCCGGCCCGGATACCGAGAACGTGACGGTGTGCGTAGCGGTCAGAACGATCGCACCGCCGGCGTCGCACACGTTCGCGGTGACGGTGGCGATACTCACACCGTCCGCCGCCATCGTCGCTGGTTGCACCGCGCATACGATGCGGGTCGCTGTCTGCCCGCCGCCGCTGGTTCCCACGCGGACCACCACGGGGGTGCTGTCGAGCACCAGGTCGGGGACGAACTGGAGGGTGTACTCGCGGGTGCTGACCGCCACGGTGCACGCGACCGGAACCCCGGCCTTCACCACCGAAACCGCCGGATTGCCGGTCGCTTTCACTTTGAGCCTTGCAATCGGCGTGGGCGTATCCATGGTGATGATGAGCTCCTGATCACACCCGGACGCGACTTCCGAATACTCCACGTAGCCCCATGCCAGGGCGCCTAACAGCGGCGCCCGTAGCTGTCTGTTAAACGGTGCAGTCGAAACGTGCGGCTGTATCCACAGCGTCCGGTTGGGGATATCCCAGTGCGAGCCCATGAGCGCCGCCAGCAGGTGCCAAGCGACCGGGGGGTTCATGTAGGCGTGGGCGGTGTTGGTCTGCGTGCAGTTGGAAATGCCCAGGGGCTGTCCCCACTGCTGGCGCAGCCGGTTGTACACCACGTCATAGAGCTGGTTAGCCACGGTCATCGCCTGCGCAGGCAGATCGCGCGTGAACGACAGCGAGCAGTAGTGCCCCAAGGGCAGCGCGTTCCAGGTACCCCCGTCGTCGAACTCTCCGAACGTGCAACTGCCCGCCCGATAGTTTCTATTGAATACGTACTGCAATGTGCTACGGACACGCTGCGGGTCCACAATGTCGCCCAAATAGAGGAAATCGGCGTACCACTGCCCCGCGAGCACTCCGCTCATGGAGCGGGAGTCGTTGGCGGCCGCCTTGTACCGCTGGTTTGCCGCATCCCAGCAGTTGACCTCCATGGCCGCCGAACACATGACGGCGCGCTGCTCGTAGAGCGTTTTCTTCGCGCTGTCGCCCATCACCTCGGCGATCTTCGCCGCCGCGCGGAACGCTGCCGCGGCGAGCGTGTTGTCGTACATGTTCTCCGGCTGCTGGACCGCCTGGTCGTAGGTGTTGTGCGAGGTGTTCATGAGGCCGTCACCATCGGTGTCCCACTCGATCATGTAGCGGCATGCTTCCTGAACGTGCGGCCACACCGCGGTCAGGGACGAGACCCACCCGGTCCACTGGAAGTTGTGCCAGGTGTTGAGGATCCACTTGGGAGTCAGATCACCCCACATGTTGGCGGCGTTCCAGCAGGGATAACAGCCCGGGTACATGTACCCCGGATCGGTCGCCCTCGCACAGAAGTTGCTGTTACCCTCGGGCTCGGCGTCGTGGCGGATGCCGCCGGTGGTGCTCTGGGTCACCGCGAAGTGCCTGATGGTCCCCCACGCCCCGTGCGGCACGAACATCAGCTGCCCGATGGAAAGGTAGAACTGGTGATCGTACGTCCCGAAGAACATCATATCCGCGCCTTCCAGCAGCGCCGATTTCCCGTCGCTGGTGAGGATGGAGTTGCCAATGAGCGGCTCGTTGTTGATGAGGATCTGCGTCTTCATCCACTGGGGGAGGTTGGAGTTCATCACGCGGTTGAACCAGCGGTCAACCTTCCCCTTCACTTCGGGATAGTTGTTGACCAGGTACGAGGCGATGCCTTCCCCGGAAGAAAAGTGCAGCGTGTACCAGTGCTTCTTGCTGCTGCATTCTATCGCCGGCAGATCCGGAAAGTGCCACACGAATGCAAATACAATGTGCCGCTCCTCGCCCGGGGCGAGTGTGATGCGCGAGGCGACCATGTTGCCGGAAGTGTTGCTGAGCTGCCCGTTGGAGAAGTTGGTGCCTCAGGAAGTCAGCGCCGGACCGTCGTTGCGCACCCACCCGATGAACGCACCGCCGTTGTTGCCGACGGCGCTGGTTTGCACGGTGATCTTGACACCGACGGTCTGCGTGCCGCGTACAATCCCTGCCATGCTGGTGTTTGTCACAACCAGCTCGCCACCGCTCTGGATGTACGGCACGGGGAAGGCAATCGCCGCATCAACAGGGACGGTATCGGAGTTGCGTAGCGTGAAATCGAACAGCACCGTCGGCAGGCTAGACAGCATCGTGTCGCCGGGTGTCAGTGTGCAAAACACCTCCGCCGACACCTGCACGGGCAGCGATGCGTGCGAATACAGTAGCGTCGCCTTGGTAAACAGGAAGGTACCGGTGACGGTCATTCCCCCGGCATTATAGAGATCGGCGTTGAAGGTCGTCCCCTGACGGTTGGTGTACACCTTCGGCGCCCAGCGCAGTGGGTTGGACAACCTGCCGTAGTAGACACCGTTGATTGCGAACGACGGCCAGCTGTTGGGAGACCTGACTTCGCCGCCACCGTAACGGCCGTCGGGATAGAGAGTGAGGTACCCGACACCGAACCCGCCGTAGTGCGGGTTGAGCTCAACCTTGGGCCCTCCGTCTTCACCCGCGTGCAGAACACCGGCCACGCACACCGCAAACAGCACCCACCGGAATGCTTCACGCATGTTTCTCATGGAAGTTCCCCCAGCGGTGGAATGAGTGAAAGCACGTACCTGCATCCGCTAAAAAATGACCTCGGTACTTGCCCGTGAGCAATTGATGCGCGAGCGTGGAAAAGGGCGGTGGAGCGGTAACGCGAGCGCTTCAAGAAATCAAGAAATACTAAAAAAAAACGGATGCTCCATTCGTAACAAGATCGGGGAAACTCCGATGGCTGAAAAGCAAAACGCACAGCGATTTCTGAGGTACTCACTCCACACCCCCCTCAGGCATCCCTGTGCGTTATATGTCTGTTATACCAATCTTACGGCGTGGTGTCAAGGGGTGACGCCGCTTCGTGTTGTGCAGAGTACCGGGAGGACTGCACCGCCCCGCACGATCCACTGCCACCAATCCCTCCCGTATCATGCGACGGACGCACGCGCGCACTGCTGCGACATCTCCGCCGCATTGACGCACCAACGTACGCACACTCACCGGCGCGGCGGACAACACACAGCGCAGGATTCTGCCGCGGAGCTGCCTGGTGGAGCCGTGGAATGGCACCGGACGTACATAGTGCGCACTGCGCCGGGCAGGATTGTCGTACCGGCGCTTCAGCATGCTTCCGTAGTCCATCAGGGCATCGTACCACCGTCGCGGGTCGCGACGATCCACCGTGAGACGGATGAGCGGCAGCAACTCGTCGTCCGACACCCGGTCCCGACCAGGGAAGAACTCGTGAATGAACACCGCTCGGATGTTGGTTTCCATGAGTATGGCCGGCCGGCGGTACGCGAACACCATCACCGCTCCGGCGGTATATGGGCCGATCCCCGGCAGCGTCCTTAGAACCGCTTCGTCATCGGGGAGACGGCCGCCGAACCGGCGTACCACTTCGTGCGCGCACCGCAGCAGCAGCAGCGCCCGTCGGTTATACCCCAACCCCTGCCATGCGGCGAGCACCGCGGATATCGGCGCCCGGGCGAGTGCGGTGAACGACGGGAATCTGCGGATGAACGTGCAATATTTTGGGATGACCCGGTCAACCTGCGTCTGCTGCAGCATTATTTCGGACACGAGGATGGCATACGGGTCGTCAGTTCGGCGCCAGGGGAGGACACGACCGGCACGGCGGTAGTGGTCCAGCACCTTTCGTCGGAAGCGGCGGACGGCGGGGGCGGCCGGCAGCGGCATCTGCGGACTGTTCACGACACCTCCACACCTATGCAGTCCGCCACCTGGCGGAGAACGGTATCGGTATCTCCCCACCGGCAGTACACGCGTGGGTGCTCGACCGCCACCGGATCCCGGTTGACAACCACCACCGCCCCGGGGACCACGGACGGCAGGACCGCGGCGGGAAACACCGTCAGGGAGCTGCCCAGCACCAGCATCAAGTCGGTGCGTTCCGCCAACGACATGGCGTGGGACATTGCAGGCACCTCCTCGCCAAAGAACACCACGTCCGGTTTCAGCACTCCGCCGCACCGTGCGCACCGCGGCACCTCCCCGCGCAGAACTACCGGCCGCAATACGTCACCGGGGACGCGGCGCCGGCATCCGGTGCAGGCCGCCGTTGAAAAGCCGCCGTGCAGCTCAACGACATTCCGGCTGCCGGCGCGCTGGTGCAGCCCGTCAATGTTCTGGGTGATTACGGCGGCGAGCATGCCGGCGCGCTCCAGCGTCGCCAGGAACCGGTGGGTGTAGGTCGGACAGATCCGTTCTCCCGCAACCAGAAAGTCCCGTACGAACCGGAAGAACGGCACCGGATCCGCGTGAAATGCATCCAACTCGAACACGGTCGGAGGGTACCTGCCGGTGGTGTACATGCCATCTTTGCCGCGGAAATCCGGGATGCCCGCCGCCGTGGAGATCCCTGCGCCGGTCAGGGCGACGGTGTGGCGCGAGCGCGTGATGAGCGTGATGATTTCGTCCAAGTCAGGCACGGCTCCATGCCGGTGCATCGCGCCGGAACCCGGCTGCAGGAATTATTTGATTTCCACCAGATCGTACGCCATCGGACTGCCGTAATACTGCGACACGAACCGCACCATCGGCCACGGGTCTTTGCCGTGGATTTTCTCGAACAGGTGGTTGCCGCGTTCCTGCAGCGTGAACCCTTTGGGCAATCCCGTGCGCAGCAGGTTCTCTTCTTTGATGAGATCCAGGGACGCGGCTTCGATCGCCGCGATCTCATCGGAAGCGAGTACGCCTATGTCCGGAACCAGGGAAGGCGAGCTGAACCCCCAGCAGTCGCAGAACATCGTGATGTTGTTGAGGAGATTGATGAAGAAGGTATTCTCTTTCTTGAACTTGCGCAGAAACGCCGTAGTTACGATCGCCATGCCCTCGGAGAACCGGGTGAAATCGCGCTCATTCATGGTGATCGCCTTCCTGGGACACTCCATCAGGCAGTGCTGGCAGAAGGTGCAGTGGTGGAGAAAAAAATCCATCCGTTTCTTCTCGGCGTTCGCGGTGATCGCACCGTAGCGGCACACTTTGATGCACCGTTTGCAGAACGTGCACTTCGTCTCGTCGTAGGCGAGCCCGCCCTCCAGTGCGTGCAGTTTCCCCCGGGACTCCTGCCACGGGGTCACCCCCATGGCGATGTTCTTGATGGCGCCGCCGAATCCGCAGGCGCCGTGCCCCTTCACGTGTGAAAAGTCCAGAAAGAAATCGGAGTCCAGCGCCTCGCCTGAAAAAAACACCTCGTCCAGGGTGTGGAATCCGATGGGCTCGCGGACGTAGTATCGCCCGCCCTCACCGAACGACGACACCACGGGACAGCCGAGCACTTCCCTGGTGTACCCGCGCGCGATACCGTCGGCGGCATTGCCGTCGATGACCTTCATGGATTTCGCACCGCAGGCCTTGAGGTGTTCCACGAGCACGCGCACGAAAACCGGATGAATGGTGGTGTACCCCAATCCGCCGCCCAGGTGCATCTTGATGCATACCGCCTTGTCTTTGACGCGCTCGGGCGCCAGTGCGCGTTTGAGCATGCGCTGGAACTTGGCGGGCAGCGAACGGTCGTAGTCGTTGCGTTCCATCCATGCATCGGCGAAATATACAGTGGCGTTGGGCTGTTTGTTCATGAGTCCTTCCTCGATTGTGGAACCGTGGGTGCGCTGGGGATGGGGAACGCTGCGGTGCGACGGTACGCCACGACACCGCCGGATATCGGGGTGGTGGGACTTGAACCCACGACCACTCGCACCCCAAGCGAGTGCCCTACCCCTGGGCCACACCCCGATGTCCGGATGCACCATCGCGACAGCCATGCACCGCAGCTACCTGTTATACAACAAACGGAAGCGGATTTCCACACGCACGACACGACACACCGGCGAGCCCTGAGGTATCCGCGTGGAACCCGTATCGTGCAACGACAACCGACCGGCACCGGGGACAGCGGGTCGCCGCGTAGGAATCGTCCTTGACGTTGCCGATGTAGACATGCCGCAGGTGCGCCGACGCAGCGGCGTGCAGACGCACCAGCGTCTCGAACGGTGTGGGCGGCCGTCGGTATTGGTGCTGCGGGAAGTAGCGCGACAGGTGCAGCGGGATGTCCGGTGAAAGACCGGCGACGTACTCCGCCAGGCGCCGTATCTCCTCTTCGCTGTCATTGCACCCCGGTATCACGAGGGTGGTGAGCTCCACGTGCACCCCGGCGCGCACCATCGCCTCGATGGTCCGCTGGACGTGCCGCAGCCGCCCTCCGCACTCCCGCTCGTAAAACGACGCCGAAAACGACTTCAGATCCACGTTCGCCGCGGCGATGTACGGCACCAGGTCCGCCAGCGGCTCGGGATTGATGTAGCCGTTGGTGACCAGCACGTTGGCGAATCCCTCACGGCGGAACAACACCGCGCAGTCACGAACGTACTCGACGTTGATCAGCGGTTCGTTGTACGTGTAGGCGATCCCGATGACACCGCGGATGTCTCTGGCGTGCAGCAGCAGCTCCTCCGGCGACACCGTCAGCGCGCGTGCGGTGTCGACGCCCCGCTGGGAGATTTCCGCATTCTGACAGAACCCACAGGTGAAGTTGCACCCCCACCCACCGATGGAAAGTATGGGCTTCCCGGGATGGAAGTGGTACAGCGGTTTCTTCTCGATCGGATCAACTGCAACCGAACTGAGTACACCGTACCCGACGGCGTACAGCACGCCGTCTCGGGCGCAGCGCACGCGGCACCTGCCGCAAGCGCCGTCGTCCACCACACAGGTGTGCGGACAGAGGCGGCAGCGCGGGCGACCGTCAGGTGCGGCATCCCACCAGTCGGCCTGCCGCAGCGGTCGCGGCGACGATTCATCAAAAATCGTCGGGATCATACGCGAGTGTCATGCGAACGGATTCGGTGCGCAGCGGACGCAGCCGCTGGAGAACCGGTCTCCAATCGAACGCGGAATCAACCGGCGCTTTGATCAACAGGGTCTGGCGCGCCTGCCCGCTCCGCGGTGCCGGTTCCCGACACACGAACGCCTGCACACCGGTTTCCCGCTGCAACACATCCGACAGACCGTCTAACGACGGAAGCGCACCCTCCATCGAAGCGGCGAACGACACCTGCAGCAGACGAACCGCGGGCGGGTATCCGAGTTCGTGTCGGACCGTCGTTTCGCGCTGCACGAACGCCGCGTCATCCTCCATCAGCGCGGCGGCATGCGAGTCGTCCACGAAGAACTCCAGCACCACGGCAGGGGAAGGCGCGCACTGCAGGAACTCGCGGCATTGTGCCACCCACCGCCGCACCTGCTCCACCGCACGAAAACTCGGCCGGTGGGTCAGGGCATCAGCCCTGGCGACATAGACCAGCGATACATTGCTCCAGTCCAGCGCCCGGGCGTACGTGAACAGCTCACGAGTCGCCATGATCACGTCCAGCGCTCTGCGGTTGAACGCCGTGACGATGCGCCATCGCTCCTTCTCCGGAACGTCGGCATCCAGGCGTGCAACGGAAACCTGCAGCAGGTGCCGCTCCAGCATGGCCAGCATTTTCTGTATCCCCGCACCGAATCCGATGGACGCAGTGCCGCCGCAGGAGGCGCACCGGAACTTCTTCCGGACATGCCCACAGGCACCGCAGCGGTATTCCCGGCTGTCCATGCGGTAGCCAACCGGCATGCCGCAGGACGGACAACGCATCGGCGTGCGACAGGAGGCGCACACCACGCTCCGCGCGAACCCCTTGTAGGGGTACAGCACCAGCACCTGGCGGAACTTGTAGGCCTCGCGTACCAGCACGGACGACAGGCGTTCTCCCGGGCGGTTGCGCCGGACCGGGATCGCCGGCGCCGGAATCAACCGGGGCGACGCACCACACGACGAGCGCAACTCCAGCGACGGCGCGGACGATAGGGCGATGCAGGGAACACCCCGGCTGGCGGCCCGCAGCAGGGCGATCTCCCACGTGGAAACCTGCGGGGAGGACAGACTGCGGTGTCCTGGTTCGTCCGGTTCATCGACGACGATCACGGCAGAGTTGGACAGGGGGAGGTACGCCCCGGACCGGGTGGCAAACACCGCTCGCACCTCTCCGGAGCGGCATGCCCGCCACACCTGATACCGGTGCATGATACTCATCTCGCCGGAATACTCCGCGATGCCGTCCGCCAGCCCCGGTTGGCGGCGTCCGATGACCGCCAACGTGTCCCGCAGCCACTGCACCTGGGCGAACACCACCAGTGCCTGCCGTCCGAGTCGCGCGGCCTCCCGGAGGATACCTCCCAGGAGATCCGCGTGCTGGTCCCATGAACTCGGAACACACAGCCGTGCCGGAGATACGCCTCCCGTCGGGCGGAACAAGGCCTCGATGTGCGGCAACGGCGGTTCCCAGGCGGGGGCAGGCCGGGAGATCGCTGGGGAGGATGCATGCCCGGTTCGGCGGGGCACCTCGTCCAGTTGGAACATCTGTTCCAGCACCTCGCCGGGGTTGAGCAGATACCTCTCCGCGATCACCTGTGCGAGGTGCAGGTGCTCCGCATCAAAGAATGCCGGACTCTCCAGCACGCCGGCGATTTCGCGCAGGGTATCCGGCGGGACCGGCGGCGGTTCTGAGGAGACGGAGAGCACCACCCCGCAACGACCGCGATCCCGGCCCAGCGGAGCGCGCACGCGAGCACCGGAAACCACCCCGGCGGTGAGGTCGTGCGGAACGCGGTAACTGTACGACGGTGCGGCTGGGATGGGAAATACCACTTCGCAAAACAGCGACGGCATGGGCTAACCCCGGGACGGCGGGGTCCGACCGAGTTTCGCGAGCACCGCCTTCATGTCTTCCCACACCGGTTTCTTGAGACCGGGGTCGCGCAACAGGGCCGCCGGATGGAACGTGGGCATGACCAGGATGGACGGGTCCTGTGGATAGGGGGCGAACGTTCCGCGCAGCGCGGTGATCGGCGTGGCGGTCGCCAGGAGCGCCCGTGACGACACGCTGCCGAGGGCTACAATGATGGCAGGATGAACGGCGGCGATCTGCCGTTCCAGGAACGAGCGGCAGCCCCGGATTTCCTCCTCGGTGGGCGGCCGGTCGTTGTTGCGCAGTTCGGGATCGGGACTCTTCATGGGGTGACACTTGACCATATTCGCGATGAAAACATCCTCGCGTGTGAAACCCATCGCCTGGATGATTTTCGTCAACAGTTCTCCGGCCTTCCCGACGAACGGTCTGCCCTGGTGATCCTCGGCGTAGCCCGGTCCTTCACCGACGAACATGATCTCCGCCGCGGAGTTCCCCTCCCCCGGTACGGCCTGCAGCCGGGTTGCTCCCAGGGGACAGGCGCGGCACGAGCGAATCTCGCGGGCGATTGCGTCGAGAGCGGCGGCCGCATCGGCTCGTGATGCCTGTCGGGATGACGACAGCGCAACCGTTTCGCGCACCGTCGTGAGCGGCGCTTTCGCGGGTTGGGTTCGCGGAACCGTGGCTCGGGAAGGAGCATCCGGAATCCGGTCAAACCAGTACCCATTCACCCCGTACACATCCCGGTGCTGCAAGACCCACCGGCGCACCCGGTCTCGGTCAGCCATGGACACGCCTCTCGATGAGACGAACCAGAGACGCGGCGAACGCGCGCTTGGACCTGCGCGTGTCTGCGCACACCGCGTGCCCCGCGGTGTCAAGCACCACGGGTGCAATATGCGCGTCCCCCAGCGTGCGGGGGCCGTTGAGTACCATGTAGTCCAGTCGTTTCTCGCGGAGCTTCCGCAGTGCCTCCGAACGCCCGTCATGGGTTTCCAGAGCGAACCCCACTAACACCTGTCCCGGGCGCCTGTGCCGGCCACAGTACGCGGCGATGTCAGGGTTCGGAACCAGCGGTAGCGTCAGTCGCGCGCCCGATGCCTTGAGTTTGCGCACGGAGTACACCGCCGGACGGTGATCGGCAACCGCCGCCGTTGCGACAAACACGTCTGCGCCCGGGAAAAGACGGCGTACCGCAGCCAGCATCTCGCGGGCCGATACCACGTGCACGCACCGCACGCCCTGCGGTACAGGCAGCGTCACCGGGCCCGCCACCACATGGACCCGCCAGCCCGCACGGTGAAACGCACGGGCCAGCTCAAACCCCATGCGGCCTGACGAGGCGTTGGTCAGGAACCGGACGGGGTCCAGGTATTCGCGGGTGGGACCCGCGGTGATGAGTGCGGTGCGGCGTGCCATGACGCTCAACGGGACGCGGCGAGCGCGGAAGCGATGGTCTCGACGATACGGGAGGGCTCGGGCAGGCGCCCGGCTCCTGACCGGCCGCACAGCAGCTCGCCAGCATCGGGATCCACGACCGTGTACCCTATTTCGCGCAGGATGCCGACGTTACGACGGGTGATCGGATGGTTCCACATGCCGTCGTTCATGGACGGGAACAGCACCACAGGACAGCGTCCGGTGGCGGCGTACACGACCGCGGTCAGCAGGTCCTCCGTCTTCCCCGTGGTGAGTTTTGCAATGGTGTTGCAGCTGCAGGGCGCCACGACAACGAGTTCGGCCCAGTCGGCCAACGACACATGTCCGGGCTCGCACCGGTGTTCATCGAACATACCCACCCCGACGGTATTACCCGACAGCTGTTCGAAGAGCAGCGGCTGGATCAGCCTGGTGGCGGATTCCGTCATCACAACACGAACCGCGGCGCCGGCCGTCACACACCGGCGAACCACGTCGCACATCTTGTACACCGCAATGCCGCCGGTAACACCGACGACAACGCGCCGTCCGTCCAGTCCGGGGGTCATTTCTTCTTGCGGGTCTTTTTGGCGGTTTTTTCGGCCTCGGGCTGGTCCCCGGCCGTCACGCCGCGGTCCGCATCCTCATCCGGTTGTGACTTGAACGGCGTGTCCAAAATGGACTTGGGTTTCACTGTCGTTTCGATGAGGTTGAGACGTTTGCGGGCGCTCAGGGGCGGCAGCTTGGCGATCTCTTCCACCGTCACCTGGCCGGTGAGCACATCCTCCAGAGCGCGGTTGATGCGTTCGCTGTCCAGGAGGTCCTTCGTCTCCTCCTTGTACTTCAATTCACCCGCCCACCGGGCGATGTAGGGGATCAGCCGGTACTTGTCGCAGTCCGTGTCCATGATCAGCTTCCGGAGCTTTTCCTCAACCTGCTGTAGTTCCTTCTCGGTCTTCATGCGGAGCGTCCTCCTGGGATTCCGACGGGACGGCGGCACTGTCGGTGCGTTTCGGCGACGATTATCGCGGCCAGCGACGCCACCGCGTCGCTCAGCCGGTCGTTGACCACCACGTAGTCGTAAAATCGGGCGCGGCGCATCTCGGCACGGGCGGCTTTCAAGCGCAAACGCACCTGGTCCGGCGGGGTGTCACGTCTGTTCGCGAGTCGCCGGCGGAGTTCACGCCACGACGGGGGCACCAGAAACACCAGCACCGCCTCGGGGGACTTCCTCTTGACTTGCTCACCGCCCTGGACGTCGATGTCCAGCACCACGTGTCTACCTGCACGGATCCGCCGGTACACTTCGTCACGGGGAGTTCCGTACAGGTTGCCGTGGACACGGGCCCACTCGAGGAACCGGCGGCTCCGGATCATCCGTCGGAACTCGTCTTCCGTAATGAAGTAGTAATCCCGGCCGTGCCGTTCTCCCGGACGTCGGGCGCGGGTCGTGCACGACACCGAGAATGACATCCCCGGCACACTGCGCAGCAGGTGGCGGCACACCGTGGTCTTGCCCGTGCCAGACGGGGCGGACACCACCAGCAGCAGACCGCGACGACCCTTAGCGCTCGGTGACGGCCAGCATGCGCGTGAGTGCGGCATGGGCACGGCTCCTGAGCGCCTCGTCCACGACGATACGCGGCTGTAGGTTCTCCAGCGAGCAGGCGATTTTCGCCAAGGTGTTGCGTTTCATATTGGGACATACCGCGCCGGTCGCAGCCGGCACGAACTCGCGATCGGGGAACAGCGTCTTGAGGCGGTGACACATGCCCACCTCGGTACCGACGATGAACGTCCGGGCGCTGCTGGTGCGTACGTAGGCGATCATGCCGCCGGTCCCCAGGACGACATCCGCCGCATCCTGGACATCGAAGGTGCACTCCGGATGCACCATCACCGGCGCATCCGGGTGCATGCGCCGCACCGCAGTCACATCCTCCAGCCGGATGTGCATATGTGTCGGGCAGTAGCCGTTCCACGGGATGATGCGTTTCGCGGTACGGCGCGCCACGTAGCCGCCCAGGTACTTGTCCGGCACGAAGATGACCTCGTCCTGCGACAGCGACTCCACCACCTGCAGTGCGTTGGCCGAAGTACAGACGATATCCAGCTCCGCCTTCACCGCCGCGGGCGTATTGATGTACCCCACCACCGCCGCGTCGGGATGCGCCGCTCGGAGGCCGCGAACCCCTGCAGGGGTGACCATATCGGCGAGCGGGCACCCCGAGGCCGGTTCCGGCAACAGCACCACCTTGTCCGGCGCCAGCAGATTGGCCGTTTCCGCCATGAAGTGCACGCCGCAGAATACGATGACCCGGTGCGGTGATGACGCCGCCGTGCGGGACAAATCCAGCGAATCACCGAGGTGGTCGGCGACCGATTGCACCTCGGGGAGCTGGTAGTTGTGTGCCAGAATGACCGCATCGCGTTCGCGCTTGAGCGCGGCGATTCGTTCGTGCAGTTGTTCAGAGTTCATGTTCCCGCCTTTCGGTACACCGGGGACATATCGCGCAGCCGGGTGACGACCGGCGGGAGAACCTCCAGAATGCGTTGGACGTCCTCCTCCCCGCTGAACCTGCCCAAGGTGAACCGCAGCGAACTCCGCGCGGTCACCGGATCAATGCCCATGGCCAGGAGCACATGGGAGGCTTCCTGGGATCCCGAAGAACAGGCGCTGCCGGTGGACACCGCGATCCCCGCGGCGTCCAACGCGACCAGGAGCGATTCGCCTTCAACTCCCGGGAACGCCACGTTGAGATTTCCGTCCAGCCGGTGTTCCATCGTGCCGTTCACCACTACATCAGGAACCGACGCGCGCACCCGGTCCCAGAGCATATCCCGCAGCGCGCGTACCCGGTCCGCTTCCGACGCCATGTTCTCCCGGGCGATCCGCGCAGCGGCATGCAGGCCGACGATACCGGGGGTGTTAAGGGTGGACGACCGGCGTCCGTCTTCGTGCCCGCCACCGTGCAACAGCGCATCCATGCGCGTGCCGGTGCGTACATACAAGAACCCGACGCCCTTCGGTCCACAGAACTTGTGCGCGCTGGCCGACAGCAGATCCACGCCGAGAGCATCCACGGCGATCGGAAGGTGTCCGAACGTCTGCACAGCGTCGGTGTGGAAGTAGACCCGATGCGAACGGGTGCGGTTGAGCGC
>JGI24187J35170_1000086_pt1 | contig 41876 bp, 38 predicted proteins | sample YNPBryBLVA2012_FD_35170 | JGI IMG/M metagenome (IMG submission 35170)
TCGGACGCCTCGCCCGGCTTTCCCCTCGCGTTTGTCACCAGCGGTATTATGCTGAGACGCCCTTTTCTCGCGTGTGCCCCGCGCCGCGGGTTCCGGGCCTTGCATGGAAATTTTCAACTCCCCCTCCCCCCTTCTCACTTACTAAGGCAGAGTAAGTCCGGCCCTTCGACGCGCACCCAGACGGGCACGGGCAGGTCGGCCAGCGCGCGCGTAGCTTGCTGTTCGGCTATTGTTCCATCGTCGCGGACGTAAAGCCACTGGCTGCGGTCGGTTTTCACAAAACTTGCATCGCGCATCAATCGCGAGTTACGCCATGCGATGCGCGCGAACTTGAGCGTGTGGCCCCGCGGTACCGCGGCGGCCAGCGCATGGAACCATTGCGCCACTGACTCGCATGACGGCGGCATGGAATGGCTGCGCAGCACGTCTGCGAGTAACTCGTCCAAGTTACTTCCGTAGGTTACGCCTGCGCGCGGAATACCGGCCCGCTCAAGCCGCGCCGCCGCAGCGAGTAAGTTTTCCGGTTCGTTGCGGAGTAGGTCACTTTTTCTTGGCGCATCATATTCTGCGAGGGGCGGGTCGAAAAATTTTGCGCCTTCGATTTTTTCGAGTTCGGCCAAAATTTTTCGGCGCTCTTCGTCAATGAATTTCGCTTGCTCTTGTAACTCACGCGCGCGGTTGCGCAGTTCCTTGATGCGGGCCTGGCAGTAACTCTCGATGAGCCGTTGACGCCTTCGCCGCGCCGCGTCCACCGAAGCCTCCAACAGGGCCAGCGCCTGTGTCGCCTCGCTGAACTTCCGCCGCGCGGCGGGCGTGTCCGAGTCGAGCAGGGCTTCCGCGGCCTCGCTTTTCGCGGCCTCGAGTTCGCCGCGCTTGGCCGTGTAGTTACGCCAGGCGTCGAGTTCGGCTTGGGCTACACGCTCAAGCTCGGCTTGGAATTCAATGTTGTTCATGCTAACCTCCAGTTGTCGGTGAAATTTGGGCCAGAACATTCTGACGCAGAAATGTTTTGGCGCGATGTGCGGCCCAAACTCGGTTGTGCGGCGCCTGCCGGGGCGGGGCCGGCGGGGCCGGCCATGGCGGGCGGCATTGGGGCCACGCTCTGGCTTGCGGCGGCATCGGCCCGGCCAGGTCGTGGCCTCCGCGAGCGGCAAGCTCGGGCGGCCTGGTCGCGGGCGTGGCCTGCCGCGTCGCGGCCCTGTAGGGCATCCGCGCCTGACGGTTCCGCGCCGCCCCGTCCGCAGCGACAACAAGTCGCGCAGTAGATCTCTAGGCCTCGGACGTGCGCCGGCCAGGCCGCCTGCCGGCAGGATGCGCACGGTCCGGCCAGCCGGGCCGTGATCAAGCAGTCGTCACAGGGCATCGCGGTCTATCTCCTCTGGCAGCGGCAGCGCGCCGCCGCAGGCCGGGCAACAGCGCCAGCAGTAGGCACGTTTCGCGGCCCGCGGCAAGTGCACCAGTCGGATCAACGCGCGGCAGGCGGCGCAGGTCGCCACCACGTCCCGAATCTGCACGCAAGCCGGCCTCGCGGGGGCCTGGCGGACGGTTGCGATCGGCTCCTGCGCCTGGCTCATCTTGCCTCCTTGCTCTGTCTCCGCGCCAACGCGCGCTTGAACGCCAGCGACAGTTTGCACTTTCGCTCCAGCAGCCGGCCAACCACGCGGTCCATAGCGTCCGGCGGCTCGTGGCCAAAACTGCACAGATTGCCTTGGATATCCAGCACCTCGTCCAGCAGCCGGAACAAGTCGCGAAAGTCTCGGTCCGTCAGCCAGCCTTTCTTGCCGAGTTGGGCGATCCAGTCCAGGACCTCAGCCGCGCTCAGGCAACGCTCCAAGTCCACGGCGTAGTGCGTCGGACGGTGAACCAGCTCGGCGGTCTGACGCCTGAGGCTCCAATTGCCGAATCTTGATCGGGGTTTGCGTTCAGGAAGGTCGGCCAGCAAAACCACTTTCGCTTCGCGTCCCATTTCTCTTCTCCAGGCGCAGCAGCGCAGCAGCACCCCCTATAGGGAGGGGGGTGCTGCGCTGCGCCCTGTTGCGGTCTGTTGCGCAGCATGTTGCGCCTCGACTTTTCAACAAGTTAGAGGCAATTTTGCCAGGGCTGTTGCGCTTTGGTGTTGCGCCCCCTGTTGCGCCCCTTGTTGCGCCCTTTGCTGCGCCCCGCTCAGTACGTCCCATCGGTACCTCCGTCGCGAGCGGCCAGCGCCACCCGGTTATCGGACAGCCGGGTGAAGATTCCCTTCCGCCGGCTCATCTCAGCCCGGATCGCATTCGGCTCTACTTCCAGTTGCTCTGCGAGTTCTGGTACAGTGAGCGCCCCGCGGCGCAAGACGTGGGCCATTCGCTGGGCCAGGGTCATTTTCTCGGCAAACTCGCCAATGTCAGCGGCATCGGTCCGGCGGATGACGGTACGGTCCGGCTCGAATCGAATTTCGAACCCGAGCGGGGGGCGCAGCGCCCCCAGATTGGCCTTGCGGTTGAACAGCGCCACGTGAACCACCTTCTCGTCACCCACTTGCTCAGTCCGCTTCGCGAACCAAGTAGCGCGGGCGGAGTTATGCCAGAAGACACTGCCGAACGGCTTCTTCTCGCCTTCCTCCCCCTTGGTCACATGCGCAATGAGCAGGCAGCCCAGCCCGAGCCGCCGCAGGGCCTGGAAGTAGCGCATGGCGGTTTCGGCGGCCTCGGGCGGGCCATCGCAGCCCAGGGCAACGCTGTCGAGGGTCAGGTAGGTCGCGCCCAGCTCGCGGGCCATGCGGCGGAGACGCTCGGCCTCTTCGCGTAGCGGCAGCAGGCAGCGGGCATACTTGACGCCTCGGGCGTCGCCCGCAATCTTTTCCAGGCGCTCCCTGTGCTCCGGGGCGTCCAGCTCCCAGTCCGCATAAAGTACAGTCTCGCCCTGCTGGGTAAGCCGCCAGGCGAAGTACAAGGCAAGCAGGCTCTTGCATGCCCCGCCGTCTCCGAACAAGACAACCGGGTGTTGTTTCAGGATGGGAAAACCGTCAATCAGGATCATGGCATCCGTCCTGGGAGGGTCTACGTCGCCAAGGTCAATGGCGGGTTCGCCCTCCCGTTCAGCGGCGAGAATCCGTGCGCAGAAATCCTCGATGATGCCCGGCCAGTCCACGTCGCCGGCTTTGGTGTTGGCGCGGGATGCAATCAACTTCGCCCGCTCTACGCGCGCCCGGACCGATGAGACGTTGAATTCCCCGATCGTCAGCAGGCCATCGGTACCGCGATTGTCAGGCAGGTAGCAACGCGCCGCCAGCTCGCCCACTAAGCTACCGGAGTCGCGGCGGAGCATGTCAATCTCAAGCTCGCTCGCGATGCCCGGTAACAACAGGCGGTAGTGGCCTTCATCGAGCCGCTCGAAGATTCGCTGAGCGTCGGGGCGCTCGTGCTCTTCCCGTGGGGCATAGCGCGCGACAGAGTGTGCGATGCGGGCCACTTCGTCCGTGCGCAGGGGTGGGTCGCACAGCGTCTCATTGATGCGGGCGAGTAAGTCGCGTAGTTCGGATTCGCTGGCTCCCCGCGCGCGCAGCACGCCGGCAATCGAGGTCAGCTCGACATTGCGGCGGCCCTTGGGGATCTTGCGCCCGGCGCGGCCATCCGCCGGCGGCATTTCGCGCACCTTGCGTTTGTTGAAGATCCAGGCGAGCAGCCATGCCGCGGCGGGGCGCGGATTCAGAAACCGCTCTAAGTCTTCAGCGCTCGCCCACTCGTAGCGCCGCCCGGATGGGTGCACGGACGGCGGCAGCACGGCATAGCCGCCGGTTGCTTTAACGTCAATCCCGCCCGGCAAGGCGCCGCAGCGCAGCCAGGTCAACTCGCGCGTCCACAGGAAGTAGGCGTGCTTACCGCCGCCGCCGGAGTTAGCCCACGCCGCGCCGTCCAGGTCGGCGTGACCGTTGAGCAGCGCCGCCAGCGTCTCCAGCCCGCCGTGGGCGGCGTCGGCATCGAGCAGCCAGCGCCCGCTCGGCTCGCCCAGCGCCACGCCGATATTGGCCTCGGGGTGCTCACTCCACCAGCGCCGCACTTGCTCCAACTCGGCGGTCGCATCGTAGAAGCCGCGGCTATGTTTCAGGGGATGCTTGCTGCGCGGGGCCAAGGGGAAGATGGGGATGCCCTGCGATGCGTAGAACTCGGCAGCCTGCGCGAGCGGCAGCTCGTTAGCTCCCATACGCGCCCCCTTCGCGCAGGCGCTCGCGCGCCAGATCTTGCAAACTCACCAAAGCGTCAATCCGCAAATCCAACAGCGCGCGCGCGCGCAGCAAGGCCGGCAGGCGCTCGGCAGCCAGGCGCGAAAGTAACTCCGCCGGCAGGCGCTCCAGGAGTTCGGGCGGCAAGTCCAGTGCGCGCGCGGCAGCCTGAACCACTTTGCGGGCGATCCTGTCAGGCGGGCTTGACTGCGGTTCTAACTGGTGATACTCTGGAGCCAGCATCGTTCCGTTTCCCTGCCCGCACGCGCCGCCGAAGGCCGGCGGGCTTTTCTTTTGCCTGCTTCACGCAGCGCTCCCCGCCGCTTTGCTCCCGCCCGAGGGAAAAGATTCAAGCCAGCAATAAAGATCACGGGCAGGGTAGGCGATCCTTCCACCGGTCGAACCGATGCGCCCGGACAACTTAACAAAGCGCGGCCCTTTGTTGAGCATCCGCCACCGGCGGAGTAGCTTCACGGAGACGCCCAGTGCGGCGGCGGCCTCGCGTTCGTTGAACAGGATTCGCTCGATTTCCGCTTGCCTCATGCCTCCAGTTTGCGGCCACTTTCCCGGTTTGTTATCGAACGCATCTAACCCCCCCTGATTGTGTTCGGTAGCACTTACACGGTTCTTCTCGCCTTTTACAAGCCGTTTCCCTCGGATTGCGCTTTCTTGTTGCAGATTGACTCGGTTTTGTCCTACGCTATCCGCAGATGGCTCGGCGCAAGCGCAGGCTCACGCTTCCACCACGCGCCGCCGACTTTGCGGGCCGGCTCGAATTGCTGCGTCAAGCGGATCTTGTTTGGTCTCCGCCCCCGCTTCAAGCTCTACAGGAAAACCACAAGCCGATTTCTGCCTGGCTCATGTGCCTTGGTTGGTTTCGCTGGCGGGATTACCCGGACGGTCCGGCCCGGCGGTTCGTGCGCGACTTGCTCTATTCGTGCCTGCCCTGGCCCGGCGTGCGCGACCTTCAAGCCCCCCGGTCCGTGATGCTGCGCAAAGGCGAACGCCCGCCCGACTTAACCAACCCTACGGGGGCAGCGCGGCAGGCGCTCGCTCGCTGGGGTTCGAGCCTACCCCTGAAGGCCGTGCCTGACTGGATGTTCACCATCGCGATTCAGACGGTGCTCCACCACGGCTTCAGTGACGAGTGGCGATGGGTATGTCAGATGCCAGATTTTCGGCTACTCCCGCCCGTCCTTGGTTGCCAACCCGCCGAAACCGAAGCCCAGTTCCGCCGACGCGCGCTTCGCGACTTCGAACGGATCCTGTCCGAGTACGTCCGCGACCTGCGTCACGCCTACGGGGCGGGACTTCGCACAAACGACACGCGCGAAGTAACGCTTCGTCGCGACGCCGAATGGACGGCCCGCTTTCTCGCTGGCACGGCGGCCTACCGCATGGACCCCGACTATGACGAGGACGCGATTTTAAGGGCCGTTCATAGGTTCGCGGCCCGGATCCAGCTTGACCTGTCCGCCGTCCGCCGCCCGCCTGCCGGTCGCACGCCAGGCCACGGGCGGGCGGCCAACGAAGCCCTGCGTGAGTTCTTGAGGTCGCAGGCCGGCCTCACCGATTGACCCCTTTCCGCCCGGTAGTGCCCCCCTGCCCGAGGGGTCAGATCATGCAAGGCGCTTGGCAGTTTCACTTTGGGGATTTCTTTGGGTAGCAGAACGGAAAAGTGGGCGAAAATTCGGTGAAAGTATGGGCAAATTCCGTCAGAGGCTAACTGCATGCAGGTCAAGGACTTATCCTTGCTTTTCAGGGATTTGTGGGAAGCCCGTCTTGTGCTTAGAAGGCAGATGCTCTATCCGCCTGAGCTACGCGCCCGTGCGAACACCTCTCCAGAAGCAGTCTAGCAAAGCGACAGACCCGGCGCGCCGGCCGCATTGCCCGACGGGCCCGGTGGCGCGCCGCTATGATGGAGGACGCGCGGCGCGGCATGCGGTCCGGGGGGCCGCCTGTCGGCGCGGCTCGGGGGAATCTCATGGACTTGGAAAAGCGCCTCGCCGATTACGTCGAACGCCGGCGCGAGGGGCTGGTGCGCCTGCTGCGCCGGCTGGTGCGCATCCCCTCGGAAAATACGCCGCCCCGCGGCGCGGAACTGCGCTGCCAGCTCTACATCGCGCGATTCCTGCGGCGGCTGGGCTGGGATGTGACCGTCTACCCGCTCAGCGAGGTCGCCGGGCTGGAATCCCATCCGCTCTACTGGCCGGGGCGCGATTACACCCGCCGGCCCAACGTGGGCGCCCGGCTGGCGGGAGCGGGCGCCGGGCGCTCGCTGCTGCTTTCCGGCCACGTGGATACCGTGCCGCGAGGCAGCCTCCCCTGGGTGCATGCGCCCTTCGGCGCCGAGATCGAGGGCAACCGCCTTTACGGGCGCGGCGCCAACGACATGAAAGCAGGCCTGGCGATGAACCTGTTCGTCGCCCAGGCGCTGGCCGCTCTGCGCATCCGCCTGCGCGGCGACCTGTTCATCGAGTCCGTGGTGGACGAGGAATTCGGCGGCGTGAACGGAACCCTCGCCGGCCGGCTGGCGGGTTTCAACGCCGAGGCGGCCGTCATCACCGAGCCCACCGCGCTGCGCGTCTGCCCGGCGCAACGCGGCGGGCGCACGGCGCACATCCGGTTGCGAGCGCCGGGCGGGATCCTGCGCGAGGAAGGCGGCCCGGCCGGGGTGATCGAAGCCCTGCGCTGCCTGTTGATTCGAGCGGAGGAGTTCGCCCGGCGGCGCCGGCAAGCGGCCGCCGTGCATGAGTACTACCGCCATACGGCGGATCCCGTCCCGGTGGCGGTGACCAAGATCGCCGCAGGCGGTTGGGGAAGTCGCGAGCCGATCGGCCCGCCGGAACAATGTGACCTGGAAATGTACTGGCAAGCCCTGCCCGGCGAAACCCGCGCGCAGGTGGACGCCCAGTTCTTCCACTGGCTGGAGGAAACCGTCCGGGCCGAGCCCGAGCTTTTCCCCCAGGCCCCGCAAGTCACCTTTCCCATCCGCTGGCTGCCCGGCTCGGCCCTCCCCGCCTCCGAACCGCTCGTGCGAGAAATGGCCGAGGCGGCCCAGCGGGCGCTCGGCCGCGCCCCGGACATCACCGGCATCGAAGGTCCCTGCGACATGTACGTGTTCCACCAGGGCTTCGCGACGCCCGCCCTGTTGTGGGGACCGCGCGGCGGCAACACGCATGCCACCGATGAATACGTCGAGCTGGACTCGCTGTTCGACGCGGCCAAAGCCCTGCTGCTTTTCGTCTGCCGCTGGTGCGGCGTCGCCTGAAAGGGCGCGCCGCCCTGCGGCCTCAACTCCGCCGCCAGGCGTTCGCCAGGCAGGCGCCCAGAATCAGAGCGCCGCCCGCCAGCGCCCAGCCTCCCGGGCGCTCGCCGTGCGCCAGCCAGGCCCACACCGGGTTGAGCGCGGGCTCGGCCAGGAGCAGAAGCGAAGCCTCCAGCGCGGGAACCTGCCTCAGGGCGCGGCTCATGCACAGGTACGCCAGCCCGATCTGAAACACCCCCAGATACGCAATGACCGCAGCGTCGCGCCAGCCCGCCGCAGGCAGCGGCAACGCCATGGGCAGGCAGCCCAGAAACGCCATCAGGTTGCCCACCGCCGGGCCGGCCATCGCCGAGTCCGGATGCCGGCTGCCCAGCCAGCGCAAGCCCGCGATCGTCAGCGCCCACGTCAGGCCGGAGACCACCGCCAGCAGGTTGCCCCGCAGCGGATCGGGCGCCGTACGACTGACCGGCGCCTGCCCCACGAAAAACATCGCCATGCCCCCCGCCACCGCCGCCAGCAGGACCAGATCTTCGCGCACCAGCCGCTCGCCCAGCAACCACGGCCCCAACAAAACCAGATACAGCGGCGCGGTGTCTTGAAGGAAAATGGCGTTGGCCGCCGTGGTCAGCTTGTTGGCCAGCACGAACAGCGACAAGGTGGCCGCGTAGGCCGCGCCCACCGGAAGCACCCGCAGGCGCCAGCCTCGCCGCGCGTCCGGAATCAACCCCAACAACGCCGCCGTCGCCACTCCGGAGCGGAAGCTGGCCACCTGCCAGCCGGAAAACGAGGCCGCCTTCACCGCCGCCCCGCCGGTCGAAAACAACAGGGCCGCCGCCAGCAACAACAGGCGGTTGGCGACTCGAGGACTCATACTCTCGAACCCAGCCGGGCCGCGGCAGCCCCGGCAGGCGATGCGCAGTCGCCAAGTGCTACCATGAAAGATCCCCGAAAATGGCCGGTGCGATCCCGGACATTCTAGCCCAAATTGTGGCCCACAAACGGCGGGCCCCTCAGACAGCCCCGCTGGACCGGCTCGAGCGGCGCGCCGCCGGGCTCGCGCGCCGCGACTTCGCGTCCGCCCTGCTGGCCGCGCCGCCCGCCATTATCGCCGAGATCAAGCGCGCCTCGCCCAGCCGCGGCCTTTTCGCCCCCGACGCCGACCCGGCCCGCTTGGCCGAATCCTACGCGCGCGGCGGGGCGGCCGCCCTCTCGGTGCTCACCGAGGAGCGCCATTTCGCAGGCAGCCTGCCAGATCTCGAAGCCGCCCGAGCGGCCGCGCCCTTGCCCGTCCTGCGCAAAGATTTCACCCTCGATCCCTACGACGTGGCCGAAGCGGCGGCCCACGGCGCCGACGCCGTCCTGCTCATCGCCGCCCTGCTTGAAGCCGGCCGGCTCCGCCGCCTGCGCGAATACGCGGAGGCCCTGGGCCTGGCGGCGCTCGTCGAAGTCCACAACTGCCGCGAACTGGAAACCGCCCTGGAGGCCGGCGCCCGCCTCATCGGGGTCAATAACCGCGACCTGCGCACTTTCGAGGTCCGGCTGGAAACCTCCTTGGAGCTGGCGCCCCACCTGCCCGCCGGCGCCCTCAAGGTCAGCGAAAGCGGCATCGGCTCGGCAGCCGAAGTGCGGCGCCTGCGCGCGGCCGGCTTTCATGCTTTTCTGGTGGGCGAGCACTTGATGACGGCCCCCGATCCGGCCGCCGCCGTCCGGGCCCTGCGGCAATGATCGTGAAGATTTGCGGCATCACCAACCTGGAGGACGCGCAGGCCGCCATCGAGGCGGGCGCCGCCGCCCTGGGCTTCAACTTCTGGCCGGGCAGCCCGCGCTACATCGCGCCCGAGCGGGCGGCCCAGATTCTGGCCGCGCTTCCGCCCGGGGTCTGGAAGGCGGGCATTTTCGTGAATTCGCCGGCCGAGAGTATCGCGCAGACGGCGGCGCACCTGGGCCTGGACGTGGCGCAGCTTTACGGGACAGCGGCCGCGCCGGCCGGGATCCGCATCTGGCGCGCCGTGCGCGTCGAGCCCGGCTTCGACCCCGGCCGCCTGGAGGACCCCGCAGCCGAAGCCTTCGTGTTGGACGCCGCGCCGCCCTCGCTGTGGGGCGGCGCCGGCCTTTGCTTCGACTGGAGGCTGGCGCGCGGCGCGACCCGCCGGATCATCGTGGCCGGCGGCTTGGATGAGAACAACGTCCGCGAGGCCATCCGCCAGGCGCGCCCCTGGGGCGTGGACGCCTGCTCGCGACTGGAGCGCGCGCCCGGCCGCAAGGACCACGCCCGCCTCCGGCGTTTCGTCCGAGAGGCTCTGGCCGAAGCAGCCTTCGAAGGAGGCGAGTCGTGAGCATCCCGATGCCGGACGCCCGCGGCCACTTCGGCCCTTACGGCGGGCGCTACGTGCCGGAGACCCTGATGGCCCCGCTCGAAGAGCTGGAGAAGGCCTATCTGGAGGCCCGGCAGGATCCGCAGTTCCAGGCCGGGCTGCAAGCCCTGCTGCGCGACTACGCCGGACGCCCGACGCCGCTGTACTTCGCCGAGCGGCTCAGCCGGACGCTGGGCGGCGCGCGCCTTTACTTCAAGCGCGAGGATCTGCTGCACACCGGCGCGCACAAGATCAACAACTGCCTGGGGCAGATCCTGCTCGCCCGCCGAATGGGCAAGCGGCGCGTCATTGCCGAAACCGGCGCCGGCCAGCACGGCGTGGCCACGGCCACCGTGGCGGCCCTGTTCGGGCTGGAGTGCGTGATCTACATGGGCGAGGAAGACATGCGCCGCCAGCGGCTGAACGTCTTTCGCATGCGGCTGCTGGGCGCGCAGGTCGTGGGGGTGGCGGGCGGCAGCCGGACGCTCAAGGACGCCATCAGCGAAGCCATGCGCGACTGGGTGACCAACGTGGCCGACACCTACTACCTGTTGGGCTCGGCCCTGGGCACGCATCCCTATCCGCTCATGGTGCGCGACTTTCAAAGCGTGATCGGCCAGGAGACCCATCGCCAGATCCTGGAGAAGGAAGGCCGGCTGCCTGACGTCATCTTCGCCTGCGTGGGCGGCGGCTCGAACGCCATCGGCATCTTCCATCGCTTCCTGGCCGAGCCCGGCGTGCGGCTGGTGGGCGTCGAGGCAGGCGGTTACGGTCCGGCGCTCGGCCAGCACGCAGCTCGCTTCGCGGGCGGGTCGCCCGGCGTGCTGCACGGCGCTTACAGCTACCTGCTGCAAGACGCCGACGGCCAGGTGGCCCCCACCCATTCGGTTTCGGCCGGCCTGGATTACGCCCTGGTCGGCCCGGAGCACGCCTGGCTGCACGACGAGGGCCGGGCCGAGTACGTGGCGGTGGGCGACCGCCAGGCGCTGGAGGCCGCGCGCCTGCTGGCGCGCACCGAAGGCTTGATCCCCGCGCTGGAATCGGCCCATGCCGTAGCCGAGGCGGTGCGCCGCGCCCCCGGGGCTGCAGGCCAGCTCTTCGTCGTGAATCTCTCCGGGCGGGGAGACAAGGACATTGACATCTACCGCGAGCATTTCCCCGAGCTCGAACAAGACGCGCATCCGCCGGCTGTTTGAGCGCCTCCGAGCCGAAGGCCGCCCGGCGCTGATCGGCTACCTGACGGCGGGCGATCCCTCGCTGGAGCGCACCCCCTCCCTGGTCGCAGCCCTGGAGCGCGGCGGGGTGGACCTGATCGAGCTGGGCGTGCCTTTTTCCGATCCCATCGCGGACGGTCCCGTGATCCAGCGGGCCTCCGAACGCGCCTTGCGCGCGGGTGCCGTCTTCCGCCGGGTCCTGGAAGTGGCCGCTGAAATCCGCCGCCGCTCGGAGGCGCCCCTGCTGCTGTTCAGCTACCTCAACCCCGTGTTGCGCTACGGGCTGGAGGCCGCGGCGCGCGACGCCGCCCGGGCGGGCGCGGACGGCTTCCTGCTCACCGACCTGTGCGTCGAGGAGGCCGAACGCTACCTGACGGCCCTGCGCGCCGAGCGGCTGGACACGGTCTTCCTGGCCGCGCCCACCAGCACGCCGGCCCGCCTGGAGCTGGTGGCGCGGCACTCCAGCGGCTTCGTATACTTGGTATCGCGCACCGGAGTCACGGGGGAGCGGGCGGCGCTCTCGGAAGCCGTCGAGCCGCTGATCCGCGCCATGCGCCGGATCACCGATTTGCCGCTGGCCGTGGGCTTCGGCATCTCGCGGCCGGAGCACGCGGCCGCGCTGGCCCCGCTGGCCGACGGCATCGTGGTGGGCAGCGCTTTCGTGCGGCTCATCGAGCGGCTGGGCGGGGAGGCTTCGCTGGAGGGGGAGCTGGAAGCCTTCGCCCGTTCGCTCCGGCGGGCTTGTGAGCGGTGAGAGCCATGGACAGGGAGGCGGCCTTCAAAGCGCTGGCCGACTGCCGGGCGCGGATTGACGCGCTCGACTTGCGCATCCTCGAGCTGATCAACGAGCGCACCCGCATTGTCGAGCAGATCGGACGCCTGAAGCGGCGCCTGAACCTGCCCATTTACGAGCCGCGGCGCGAGGACGAGGTCTACGCCAACGTCACCGCGCACAACGGCGGGCCCCTCAGCGCGGAGGCCGTGCGCAGGGTCTTCGAGCGCATCATTGACGAGATGCGAACGGTGCAAAGAATCCGGATGGAGGAGGAACAAGGCCAGGGTCGCCGGAGCGACTCCTGAGCGACCGGCCAGAGGTTCGGCGCCATGTTGGTTGTCATGCAGGAAGGGGCCACCGAGGCCCAGATTCAAGCGGTCATAGACCGGTTGGTGGCGCTCGGTTTCGCGGTGCACCGCTCGACCGGGGTGGTGCACACCATCCTGGGCGGCATCGGCCCGGCCGCCCATTTCGATCCCACCGAGTTCGCCGTGATGGAGGGCGTCAAGGAAGCCCACCGCATCATGTCGCCCTACAAGCTGGCCAGCCGGCACTTTCGCCCGGAAGGCACGCGGGTGCGGCTGGGCGAGCTGGAGATCGGCGGCCCGGCGGTGGTGGTGATGGCCGGCCCGTGCAGCGTCGAGAGCCGCGAGCAGGTGATGGCCGCGGCCGAGCGCGTGGCGCGGGCGGGCGCTCGCGTGCTGCGGGGCGGCGCTTTCAAGCCGCGCACCTCGCCCCATAGCTTTCAGGGCCTGGGCGAGGAGGGCCTGCGCTACCTGCGCGAAGCGGCCGACCGCTACGGCCTGCTGGCGGTCAGCGAGGTGATGGACTCCTCCCAGATCCCCCTGGTGGCGGCCTACGCCGATATCCTCCAGGTCGGCGCGCGCAACATGCAGAACTACGCGCTGCTGCGCGAGCTGGGCGCGCAGAACAAGCCGGTGCTCCTCAAGCGCGGCCTCTCGGCCACCGTCGAGGAATGGCTCCTGGCGGCCGAGTACGTCATGAACGAAGGCAACTACCACGTCATCCTGTGCGAGCGCGGCATTCGCACCTTCGAGACTTACACCCGCAACACGGTGGACATCTCCGCCATCCCGGTGGTGAAGAAACTCTCCCACTTGCCCATCCTGGCCGATCCTTCCCACGGGACCGGACGGCGAGACATGGTGCTGCCGGTGGCGCGCGCCGCCGTGGCCGCCGGGGCCGACGGCCTGCTCATCGAAGTCCACCCCGAGCCCGACCGCGCCCTCAGCGACGGCGCCCAATCGCTGCGCCCGGATCAGTTCGAAGAGCTCATGGGCCAGTTGCGCATGATCGCGCCCGCGGTGGGCAGGACCCTGTGAGCGCCGCGCCTTTCCAGACCGTGGCCGTCGTGGGCGTCGGATTGATCGGCGCCTCCTTCGGCCTGGCGCTCAAGAAGGCCGGTTTTCGCGGCCGCATCCTGGGCGTCAGCTCCGCGCCCGCCCTGGAGGACGCCCTGCGGCGAGGCGCGATTGACGAGGCCGCGCCCTTGCAGCAAGCCGCCTCCCAGGCGGATTTGATCCTGCTGGCGCAGCCCATCCACCGCATCCTCCAGACGCTGGAAAGCCTCGACGCCTGGCTGCGCCCCGGCGCCCTGGTGACCGACGCGGGCAGCACCAAAGCGCGCATCGTGGCCCAGGGCCGCCGCTCCCTTCGCCGGGCCCAGTTCTTGGGCGGCCATCCCCTGGCGGGCAAAGAGAAGCGCGGCGCGGCCGAGGCCGACGCCGATCTGTTCGCCGGCCGGACCTGGGTGCTCACGCCCGAGGACCCCGCCGAGCTGGAGACTCCGCCCGCTCGCGAGCTGCTCGGCTGGCTCCGCGCCCTGGGGGCCCGGCCCTTGCTGCTCTCGGCCGCCGAGCACGACCGCGTGGTAGCTTTCACGTCCCATTTGCCTCAGTTGCTCTCCACCGCGCTGGCCGCCGTGCTCGCCGAGCAATTGGATCGCGACGAGCACTTGCGCGCCTCCGGTCCGGGTCTGCTCGACATGACCCGGCTGGCCGCCAGCCCTTTCGAGATCTGGCGGGACATTCTGGCCACCAACCGGGAGGCGGTGGATCAGGCCCTGGCCGCTTGCCTGGACCGGCTCGAGCGCATCCGAGCGGCGCTCGGATCCGACGCCCTGGCCGCCGAGTTCGAACGCGCGGCCGAGCTGGCCCGCCGCTTGCGCCGCCCAGCCTGAATGCCGCCTCCGGAGACGCCCGCCCGCCTGCCGGTCTTCAACGTGGCCTCCGTCCCGCAGCGCAGTCCCTTCCGCTACCCGGGAGGAAAGACCTGGCTAGTCCCCTACGCCCGCCTCTGGCTGGCCGCCTGCAAGCCGCGGCCGAGCGAGCTGATCGAACCCTTCGCGGGCGGCGCCATCGTAGGCTTGACCGCCGCCTTCGAGGGCCTGGTCCAACGCGTCGTCCTGGTCGAAAAGGACCAGGACGTGGCCGCCGTCTGGCAGACCATCCTGGACCCGGAGCAGGCCGCCTGGCTGGCGGATGCCGTGGCCGCTTTCCAACCCACGCCGGAGAGCGTGCGGGCTGCGCTGGCGCCGACGGACCGCGAGCTCAGCCTGCGCGAGAGGGCTTTCCGGACCTTGCTGCGCAATCGGGTGCAACGCGGGGGGATCCTGGCGCCGGGTGCCGGCTTGCTCAAGCTGGGCGAGAACCGCCGCGGGCTGGCCTCGCGCTGGTACCCGCAAACCTTGCGCCGCCGCATCCTGGCCATCGCGCGCTGCGGCGAGCGCATCCGCTTCCGCTCAGGCGACGGCCTTCAGGTCCTGCGCGAGAATCAAGACCGTCCCGAGGTCGCCTTCTTCATTGACCCGCCGTACACCACCGCCGGACGCCGGCTTTACACCCACTCGGAAGTGGACCACCCCGAGCTGTTCCGCCTGGCCGCCGGCTTGCGCGGCGATTTCCTGATGAGCTATGACGACGCGCCCGAGATCCGGCGCCTGGCGGCCCATTGCGGCTTCGCCCTGGCGCCCGTACCCATGAAGAGCACGCACCACGCCGTGAAGTTCGAGCTGCTCATCGGCCGCAACTTGGACTGGCTGGCCGGCCTGGCCGCGAGCCCGCGGCGGGGACGCGGGGCGCCGCCGGTCCGCACTTAGGTTGCACTCGCGCTCGGCCGGCGGGCCAGCCCCACCTCGGCCACGAAGGCCACCAGCGCCACCGCGCCCAGAGCGAACAACGTATCGCCCGGCACGCGCAGCCAGCGCAGCGTCTCCATCAACGGCGTGCCCAGGAACTCGGCGCTGCGCGCATACCAGTAGCCCCGGTCCACCGCCGCCCAGGTTTGCAGCAGCCCCACCGGCAGCAGGCTGCCCACGCACATCGCCAGCAGGCCGATGTTCATGGCCCAGAAGCTGAACTTCAGCCACTTCTCCTTCCAGGCCGCCTCGGGGCGCAGGGCGCGCAGGCACACCAGCATCAAGCCGATGCCCAGCATGCCGTAGACGCCGAACAGCGCGGCGTGTCCATGCACCGGCGTGGTGTTCAGCCCCTGCATGAAGTAGAGCGCGATGGGCGGGTTGATCATGAAGCCGAATAACCCGGCCCCCACCATGTTCCAGAAGGCCACGGCCGCGAAGAAGTAGATCGGCCAGCGGTAGCGCCGCGCCCAGTCGGTCAGCTTGCCCCGCCGTATGTCGTCCATGGCCGAGAAGGCCACCATCGTCAGCGGCACCACCTCCAGCGCGCTGAAGACCGATCCCCAGGCCAGCGCCGCCGTGGGCGTCCCGGCAAAGTACAAGTGATGGCAGGTGCCGATGATTCCCCCGGCCAGGTAGATGGTGGCCGAAAGCAGCGCCACCCGCGCCGCCAGTCCCGCGCGCATCAGGCCCAGCCGCGCGAAAAAGAAGGCGATCACCGTGGTGGCGAAGACCTCGAAGAATCCCTCCACCCAGAGATGGACCACCCACCAGCGCCAGTACTCGACCAGCGAAAGATGCGTGTGCCTGCCCCAGTTCAGCCCCGCCCCGTAAAACAGCCCGATCGCTGCGGCCGAAAGCAGGAAGACCCACAGCAGCGAGCGTTGCTCTCCGGGCGTCTGCAAAGCGGGGCGCGCCGCCCGCACCACCAGCCCCAGCCAGATCAGCAGGCCGGCGAACAACAGGATCTGCCAGCCGCGTCCCAGATCAATGTACTCGTAACCCTGGTGTCCCCAGTAGAAGGCGGCCGCCCCCTCCAGTTTGTGGCGCACGCTCAACCACTCCCCGGCCAGCGAGCCGGCCACCACCACCAGCAACGCCACGAACAGCAGGTTCACCCCCAGCCTTTGCCCCTTGGGCTCGCGGCCGCTGATCAGCGGGCCGATGAACAGCCCGGCCGCCAGCCAGGCGGTGGCGATCCAGAACAAGCCGAGCTGCACGTGCCAGGTTCGCGTCACGCTGTACGGCAGCCACTGGGAAAGCGGAATCCCGTAGAAGCCCTCGCCTTCGACCCCGTAATGCGCCGTGAAGACGCCCGTCAGGATCTGGGCCAGAATCAAGGCCGCCACCGCCCAGAAGTATTTGAGCGTGGCCCGCTGGGAGGGAGAGGCCTGCCATTGGCCCAGGGGATCGGCCGCCGGCGGGCAGGGCGCCTCCTCCTCGCGCCGGCGGGCGGCATACCACCAGACCATCGCGCAGATGCCGGCCAGCAGCATGATGATGCTCACTCCGGTCCACATCACGCTCTCGCCCGTGGGACGATTGCCCACCAGCGGCTCGTGCGGCCAGTTGTGCGTGTAGGAAATCTGCGCCCCCGGGCGATTGGCCGCCGCCGCCCACGCCGTCCAGAAGATGAACGCCCCGAGCTGCTTCAGGCGCTCCGGGTCCTTCACCGTACCGGACGGAATGGCGTAACCGGGATGGCCTTTCAGGAAGACGCCGGAATAGTGCGCCAGGCAGGCCTCGACCGCCCGCGCCCGAATCGGCTCGATCCGCAACACGCCTGCGGCCGCGTCGTAACGGTTCGCCCGGTAAAGCTGCTCCAACCGCCCGCGCAGGGCCGCCTGCCGCTCGGCAGCCAGCCGCTCATAGCCGGCCGCTCCTTCCTGCCGCGCCCATTCCTCCAGCACGAACATCGCCTCGCGGTGCAGCCAGTCCGCCGTCCAGTCCGGGGCTACGTAACTGCCGTGACCCCAGATCGAGCCCACCTCCATGCCGCCCAGGGCCTGCCAGACGTTCTGCCCCTCCCGAATCATGCCCGGCCCGAACACCTCGCTCCCCTCGGTGGTGAGAACCCGCTCCGGAATGGGAGGCGCTTGCTGATAAATCCGGGTTCCGATCCAACCCAGAACGGCGAAGGAAACCGCCACCACGGCGATCAGTGCGATCCATAACCTGCGCATGAGATGCTCCTGGTCGAGCTCCGATTCTGCCAAGGCCGGGGCGCCGGCGCCATGACTTGGGTCACAAAGCGGCGGTCAGTCGCTCCGGCCAGGCAACGCCAGCACGCCCGACCAGGCTTCATACGGCCGGCCTCCCCGTTCGTCGCCTTGATACAGGCCGACGTAGGTCATCACCCAGTGGCTCATGAAATCCGGCGGGTCTCGCTCCAAGAGCACCCGCCGGTTCAGCACCCGCCACGTGCCGGTGTTGGCGTAGATCTGCTGGAACAGGCCGCCGGCCGTCGCCGTCACGTCCAGCGGCGCGATCAGGTGATCGTGCGTATGGCCGTAGACGATCGCCCGCGCGCGCCGGTTCTTGAAAACCCGCTCGCTCAAGGCGTCCTCGGGGTTCGGCCGCTCGTTGGCGCAGGGCAGATTCTCGTTGAACCAGGAAAACAGTTGTCCCAGCAGATGCAGGGAGACCCCTTTGGAGAACTTCAGCGCCAGGGCCAGCTTGTCCAACGTCAAGGGCGGCAGGCGCTCGGCGCATTCCCGCACGAACGGGATCTGAAAGAAGCGGTCGGCCACCCCGTCCCAGATGCGTTTGACTTCCCTGGCCGGCTTGGGATCGGCGCAGGTGCGGCGCAGCAGGCTGTCCACCCAAAGCGGCGCCAGCAACAGCGGCCGGATGTGATCAATCTGCCGCAGCCCCGCCAGGCATTCCTCGGGCAAATCCGGACCCAACTGCGCCTCCACCGTCAGGCAGAAGCGGCTCAGCAAGTCAATCACGATGGCGTCCCCGATCGAGGAAGCCCGGCGATCCCCGTGGAAGTTGAAGACGTCGAAGTAATCGCCGTGCCGCAGGTACGCCCGGTGCCGCTCGCAAACCTCCGCCAGCCCCGCCGAATCCTCCGGCCGGTACGGGAAGGGCTCCTCGGCCGGCTGGGCCAGCCCCATGCGCTCGACGATCAGCCGCCGGATCTCATCGAACGGCGCCCCCGGCAGGTGCACGAACCAGTCGTGGTTGCCCGCCACGTAATGGATGCGCACGCGCACCGGGACCCGCTCGGGGGCGTCCGGTTCGCGCGAAACGCGCGCCACCCCGTTCCCGGCGGCGGCCGGCGGCAGCGTCATCACGCCCGGCTCCTTCAGGCTGCGCAGCACCGACAGAGCCGCTTCGTTGCGCTCCAGAATGGCCGCGACGATCTCGCGCACCTTCTGCTGGAAGGCCGCCGAACCCGGGTCGGACCAGGGGCGCACTTCCTCGCCGGTCTCCAGGCCGGCCCAGCGCTCGGACCGGATCACGTCCAGCACATCGCCCAGCAGCACCAGATCCAGCTCTTCGATCGGCCGGTAGGCGCCGTCCGCCCGCCAGGAGGCGTCGTAGGCCATGTCGCGCAGTCGCTCCCGAAAGATGCGGAAAGCTTGTGCGGGAGTGGTCTTGCTGAACCCGTCGTCGGTGAGGTGAATATCGCTGATGGCGACCAGCACGTTCCTCCCCTTCGGGCCGCTGCCGGCAGACCGCGGCCGCTATTGCTTCGGAAACATCAGCTCGCTGAGATCCTCGTCCTTTTTGGGGCGGCTTTCGCGCCAGGCGCCGTAGCCGCCCGCCAGGCCGGCCCCGGCCAGCGTGACGATGGCCGTGGCGTCCAGCCCCCCGCTCCAGAGAATGGCCCCCAGCGCCACAGCGAAGCGGATCGCCCAACCGCCCGGGCGCGCGCCCGGCCGGCCCTGTCGCAACCGCACGATCATGCGGCCCAGGAAGTGCGCGAAGAACAAGGTCAGCAGCCCCAGCGCCGCCCGCACCAGGTTCAACGGAACCATGCCGCCTCCCGCTTGTGCGCCCGGCGCCCGCGCACGAACTCCGCCAGCGCCCCGCTCGCATACCCGGGCGGCTGGACGGGAAAGCGCGGCACGCCCGCCGGCAGCAGATCGCGCCAGGCGGGGGCCGCCTCCCCGCCGACCAGCACCAGGCCGTCGGCCCGCGGCAGGAAGCGCAGGCAGGAAGGCTTCACCTCCGCCAGCGCTTGGTTGAACACCGCCAGATAAAGGTCGGGCTCCAGCCACTCCAGCACGCGGTTGGACTCGATGATCCAATCCCCGCCCCACTCCGGCAGGGCGCGCAGGGCCGCCACCGCGTCGCGCAGCTCCTCCGGCGCAGCCGCCGCCAGGTAGGCGCGGCGCGCCCCCGCCCGCAGATAGCGCCCCGCGTCGGTTTCATCCGCCGCAGGCTGCACAGTCAGCTTGAACCCCGCCCCAGGAGCGGCGCCGTGAGCGTGCGCGCTCAGCTTCACCGCGGTCCAGGCCGCCTCCGGCGTCGCCCGGATCAGGCCGGCGATCACGGCCGTCTTACCTGCCCCCCGGCCCTGCCCGCCCACCACCAGCAACACCTCAGCCGCCCTCCAGCCTGGCCAGCCGCTCGCGCACTTCCGCCAACTGGCGGCGCATCTCGGGCAGCCGCGACAGATTGGCCAACTGCTCCAGATACTCCTTCAGCGGCCGCGCGGGCGTGCCCCACACCACTTGTCCCCGCCGCACGATTTTCGAAGTCAGCACGCCGCATCCCGAACCCAGCACCGCCCCCGACTCGATGCGCGCCTTGTCGCCGATGCCCACCTGGCCGCCGATCACCGCGTAGTCCTCCACCACCACGCCGCCCGAGAAGCCGGTCTGCGCCGCCACCACCACATGCCGCCCGATCCGGCAGTTGTGCGCCACGTGCACCAGATTGTCCAGCTTCGCGCCCCGGCCGATCCAGGTCACCCCCAGCGCCGCACGGTCCACGCAGGAATTGGCCCCGATCTCGACCTCGTCCTCGATGACGACCCGCCCCACCTGAGGGAACTTTTCATAATGATCGCCAGCCAGGGCGAACCCGAAACCGTCCGCTCCGATCACGCAGCCCGAGTGCAAGATCACCCGCCGGCCGATGTCCACGTCGTCGTAGACCGTCACGTTGGCGTGAAGCGTACTCTCCTCGCCCAGCGTCACCCGCCGGCCGATCACCGAACCCGCGCCGATGCGGCAGCGTGCGCCGATGCGCGCGCCTTCCCCGATCGTCACCGAGGGCCCGATCTCGACCTCCTCGGCCACCTCCGCTTCCGGATGGATCACCGCCGTGGGGTGCACGCCAGGGCGCAGCGCGGGCGGCGGATGGAACCGGCTCACGGCGCGGGCGAAGGCGGTGCGCGGTTCGGCGGCGCGAATCAAGGTGCGCCCGCCGGGGTTGGGAAAATCCGGCGGGACGATCAAGCAACCGGCCGCCGAAGCCTCCGCCTGCCGGGCCGCCTTGCGATTGCCCACGAAGGCCAGATCGGAAGCGCCGGCGGTCTCCAGCGGGGCCACGCCGCGGAGTTCCTTCTCGCCGTCGCCCTCGAACGCCGCCGCCAGGAATTCGGCCAGCTCCCGCACGCGCACCGGGTCGCCCTCCCGCCTGCTTGTATCATACAAATTTATGCCCGTGGATCCCTCGGCCACCCTGGCCCCCACCGCTCGCGTGCATCCGGAGGCCTGGATCGGCCCCCAGACCGTCGTCGGCGAGTACGCCGTAATCGAGGCCGACGTGCGCATCGGGGCCTTCTGCCGCATCGAACCCTACGTGCACATCAAGCGTTGGACCACCCTGGGCGATCACAACGAAATCTCCGCCGGCAGCGTGCTCGGAACCGATCCGCTGGACAAAGCCTTCACCGGCCAACGCAGCTACCTGCGCATCGGCCATCACAACCGCATCCGCGAACACTACACCATCTCCCGCGGCACGCGCCCCGAGTCGGCCACCGAGATCGGCGACGGCAACTTCATCATGACCTCCGGGCACATCGCCCACAACTGCCGCATCGGCAACCAGACCGTGATTTGCAGTTGCGCCCTGCTGGCCGGCTACGTCGAAATCGAGGATCAGGCCTTCATCTCGGGCGGCGTCGCCATCCATCAGTTCTCCAAGGTCGGCCGGCTGGCCATGATCGCAGGCGGCGTACGGGTCAACCGCGACTGCCCGCCGTTTTTCCTTTACGGCGGCCTGTACGCCGAACCCAAGGGGCTGAACCTGGTGGGTCTGAAGCGCGCCGGCTTCAGCGCCCCTGAGATTTCGGCCCTCAAGCGGGCCTACCGCCTGCTCTACCGTTCGGGCTTGCCGCTCCGCCAGGCGCTCGAACGCATCCAGGAGGAAATCCCGGGCGAGCATGCCGGCCATCTGGTCGGTTTCATCCGCCGCTCCCAGCGCGGCATCTGCCGCCCGCGCGGCCTGCCCGGCGAGGCGGACGACTGACGGCCTGCACCCCGTGGCATCCTATCCACGATGGCCATCGAGTTCGACGACGTCAGCCTGCCGCCCCTGGAGGGCTTCACCGCCTCCGCTCCCGACGCCGCCCTGATCGGTCTGGTGGGCGAGGACCCCGCCGGCTGCCGGCAGCTGCTGCGCCTGGCCGCCGGATTGGAGGCGCCGGCGCGCGGCCGCGTGCGCGCCCCCGAGACCCGCCGCTACCTCGGACCGCTCGACTCGCTGAACCTGGCCCCGGTGAGCGCCCTCCTGCTCGACCACGCTCTGGCTTGCCATGACGCCCTGGTGCGCGCTCGCGCCGCCGTCGGCCTGGAGCGCCTCCGCCGTGCCGGCGCCACCATCCTGCTGGCTTCCCACGAGGAGCCCTTGTTGGAGGCCCTGGCGGATGAAGTCTGGTGGATCCACCAGGGCCGCCTGGAGGCCCGCGGCGATCCCAAGGAAACTCTCGAACGCTACCGCCGCCACGTGGCCGCACGGTTGCGTGCCTGGGGCGAAACCGTCTCCGCACCGCTGGCCCCCGCCTTGCGCCGAGGCGACGGCCGCGCCCGCCTGCTGGCCCTGGAAACGCTGGGCGCCGGCGGCCGGCCCACCATGGTCTGGCAGAGCGGCGAAGAGGCCGCCGTGCGCGTCACCGTGCACTTCGAGCAGCCGGTCGAGGATCCCGTCGTCGGCATCATGATCCGCACCCGCATCGGCTTCGAGGTCTACGGCACCAACACCGAACTGGAGGGGCTCAAACTCGGCCCCTGCCGCGCCGGCCAGACCCTCCGCGTCACCTTCTCGTTCCGCTGTGACCTCTGCCCCCAACAGTACACGCTGACCGCCGCCTCCCACGATCCCGACGGCGTCTGGCACGACTGGCTCGAGGACGCCGTGGCTGTCTCGGTCGCCGACAGCCGCTACACCGCGGGCGTGGCCAACCTGCGCGCCAAGGTCAGCCTGGAGAATCCGCCGGCGACCGTCGCCGCTCCGGCATGAAGGCCACCGCACTGCCGGCGCTTGTGCTGGCGGGCCTCAGCCTGCCGGCCGCCCCGCCCTGCGCGCAGGATCCCGCCTGCCTGGAGCGCCTGGCCGGGCTGGGCAGGCTCTGGGCGGCCGTCAAATACTTCCATCCCTGGCCGGCCTGGCGCGAGCTGGACTGGGATCGAGCCCTGTTGTCCGCCGTCCCGCAAGTCATGCGCGCCGAGAGCCCGGCGGATTACGCTGCCGCCCTCCAAGCGATGCTCGACGAGTTGGGCGATCCTGCGACGCGGGTGGTGCGCCACGCTGCGCCCTCCGCTGCGGGCGAGTTGATGCGCACCACCGCGGACGGGATTCTGATCGTCACCCTCCACCCCTCCACCCTCTCCCAGGGACCGGAAGGCGCGGCGCGGCTGGCCCAGGCGGCGGCAGCCCTCGCTCAAGCGCGCGCCGTGGTGTTCGATCTGCGCAACCACGGCGACTGGCGCGACCGCGACCCGGCCGCGCTCGGGCTGGCTTTCCAGGCTGCCGGCTTGAACCATGCGCTCCGGTTCGTCCGGCTGCAAGCGCCCGGGCACCGCTCCCGCATGCATTCCGGCCTGCCGCCGGGCGCGCCCGGCGGCAGCGCGCTGTATCACTCCGCCTTTTATGTCCGCGACGGCGCGGTTCTGGAAGCCCTCCCGGGGGTTCGGCCCAAGCCGATTGTCTTCCTGGCGGACGAATCCTCGGTGCTGCCGCCCATCGCCGCGGCGCTCCAGGCCGCCGGTCAGGCCCGCATTGTGGCCCAAGGCAGCGTGAGCGACGCCTCCCTGATCGAGAGATGCCGCCTCGAGTTGCCGGACGGCGTAGCGGTCATGCTGCGCCTCACCGAGTTGGTCTACCAGGACGGAACCACCGGCTTGACGCCCGACCTGAGGGCGCCCGCCGCCGACGGCGCAGGCGCCCTCGAGACCGCATTGCAGGCCGTGCGCCGCTGGCGGCCGCAGCCCTCGCCAGCCCGCGTGAAACTCCCGGCCTACGCCGCCCCCAAGCCCGAGCAGCCCTACGCCGACCCCGAGTATCCGCCCCAGCAACTGCGCCTGCTGGCGGCCTTCCGCCTCTGGGCCGCCGTGCGTTACTTCTTCGCCTATCGCGACCTCATGGGCGAAGCCTGGGACCGGCCGCCGGCGGACTTGCTCGCCGGGCTGTTGCAGGCCGCCGACGCGCGCCAGTACGCGCTGGCTCTGGCCCGCATGGCCGCCCGGCTCCACGACAGCCACGCCGGCATCGCGTGCCGCGCTCTGGCCGAGTACTTCGGACGGGCCGCCCCGCCCGTCCAAACGCGCATGATCGAAGGCCTGCCGGTGATCACGCGGATCCTCGCCGAGGGGGCGGCGGGCGAGGGTGGGCCGGCGCCGGGTGACGTCGTCCTCGAAGTAGACGGCGAGCCGGCCGAGACGCGCCGGGCCAGGCTCGCCCGGTACCTGTCCGCCTCCACGCCCCAGTCCCTCGACGATCTGGTGATGCAGCGCTGGTTGAACGGCCCTCCGGGCGTGGCACTCGAGCTGAAGCTGCGCGCTGCGCAGGGCGGGTTCCGCCGCCTCAGCCTGCCGCGTGAGATCAGGACCGGCAAGATCCCCTGGCGCGGCGGCCCGGTGCTGGCCGTCCTGCCGGGCAACGTCGGCTACGCCGATCTGGAACGCCTCCCGCCCGAGCGCGTCGAGGAAATGTTCGAGGCCTTCCGCCGGACGCGCGCCATCATCTTCGATTTGCGCGGCTACCCGCAGGGAACCGCCTGGCTCATCGCGCCCCGGCTCACCGAACGCAAGGCCGTGGCGGCGGCGCTGTTCCGCCGGCCCCTGGCGCTGTTTCCCGAGGGCCGCACCGGCGACGTCCGCACTCTGGAGGCGGGCTGGGATTTCCTTCAGTACCTGCCGGAGTCGGACGCCTGGAAGTACCGCGGCCCGACCCTGGCGCTGGTTGACGAGCGCGCCGTCAGCCAGGCCGAACACGCCGGCCTGTTCTTGCGCGCGGCCAACGGCACGCGCTTCGTCGGCAGCCGCACGGCCGGGGCCGACGGCGACGTCGCGCGCCTCACCCTGCCGGGCGGCGTCAGCTTCAGCTTCTCGGGCCAGCAGATCCGCCACCCCGACGGCGCGCCCTTGCAACGCGTGGGCCTGATCCCCGATGTCGAGGTCAAGCCCACCGTGGCGGGCGTCCGCGCGGGACGGGACGAAGTGCTCGAGAGGGCCCTCCAAGAGCTGGGCGTTCGCGGCGTGCGCCTCTCGGGCGTGGGCGAAGCCCGCTGAGAATCAGGCCGCCAGGGCGGTGGAAACCGCGGGCATGCGGCGAACCAGATCCTCCAGCTCCTCCCGGTTGGCCGGCCCGATCGTGAAGCAGTCAATGCAATCCAGCGACAGGGCGTAACGCAGGGCTTCGTCCACGCGATCCCGCAAGCCGCCCTCGCCCAGGATCTTCATCCCGATGATGCCCTTGCCGGCCGCTTTCATCTGCCGCAGCACTTCCAGCACGGTGGGCGGATCGGCGTCCATCAGCAGGCCGGCCGGGTTGATGCGCGCCAAATCCACCCTCACCCAGGGCGTCTGCGCCGCCCGGCGCAGAGCCTCCAGGGAATGGCAGGAAACGCCGTGCGTGCGCACGATGCCCTTCTGGCGCGCTTCGGCCAGCACTTCCATGGCGCCCTGGCGCTGCTCCGGCCAGTCGGGCGTGCTCACGGCGTGCAGCAGCACGATGTCCAGATAGTCGGTGCCCAGCTCCTGGCGGAAGCGCTCCAGGTCGGCGCGCATCTGCTCGGCCGTGCGGGCGCGGGTCTTGGTGAGAATGGTCACTTTCTCGCGCGGCACGCGCTTGAGCGCCTCGCGCACGTGAGGATGAGTGCGGTAGCCGTCCGCCGTGTCCCAGAAGAACAGCCCCTGATCGTAGCCGAAGTGCAGCAAGTCGGCCAGGCCTTCCAGGCCGAGTTGCCGTTGCACGCTGCCCCCCTTGGTTCCCGTGCCGATGGCCATGCGGGCCAGGCGAATCTTGTCGGGCCCCAGATGGACCACGTCGGTGGCCCGCTTGGGGGCCGCAGCGGAAAGCCGGGCGGCGGGTCTCAGAGCGGCGATCGCGCCGGCCGCCAGCGCGCTGCCTAAAAAATCACGTCGCTTCATAGCGTCCTCTCCCAGCGCCCTTGGTTTCCAAGGGCGTGCTTGGATTATAGTACGCCCCGCCTCGCCGCGTGGGCCGCGCCCGCTATACTGAGTACTCGATGCCGGCCAAGATCGCCCCACGGCCCGTCCGCTACCGCGACGCGGGGGTCCGTATCGAGGAAGCCGACCGCGCCGTGGCTCGCGTGCGCAGGCTGGCGGCGGCCACCTTCAACTCCCGCGTGCTGGCGGGCATCGGCAGCTTCGGGGCGGCCTATCGGCTGGCGGGCTTCCGCCGCCCCGTGCTGGTTTCCTCCGCCGACGGGGTGGGCACCAAGCTCAAGGTGGCTGTGCTGGCCGGACGCCATGACACGGTGGGCGAGGATCTGGTCAACCATTGCGTCAACGACATCGCCGTGCTGGGCGCCGAGCCGCTGTTCTTCCTGGATTACTTCGCCACCGGCAAGCTCGAGGCGAAGGTCGCCGCCCAGGTGGTGGCCGGTCTGGCCCGCGCCTGCCGGCGCAACGGCTGCGCCCTGATCGGCGGCGAGACGGCCGAAATGCCCGGCATGTACGCTCCGGGGGAGTACGACCTGGCCGGCTTCATCGTGGGAGCGGTCGAGCGCGGCCGCCTGCTTACCGGCCGCGCCATCCGAGCCGGCGACGTGCTCGTGGCCCTGCCCTCCAGCGGCCTGCACACCAACGGCTACTCGCTCGCCCGCAAGCTCCTGTTCGAGACCGCCGGCTACAGCGTCAACAGTTATGCGCCCGAGCTGGGCTGCACGATCGGTGAGGAGCTGCTGAAAATCCACCGCAGCTACCTGCCCGCGCTGCGCGCCCTGCACCGGCAGGGGCTGTTGCGCGGCGCCGCCCACATCACCGGCGGCGGCGTCACTGACAACACCCCGCGCATGCTCCCCTCCGGCCTGGCGGCCGAGATCCGGACCGCCTCCTGGAGCCCGCCGCCCGTCTTCCAGTTGCTTCGCCGCATCGGGCGAATCCCCGAGCAGGACTGGCGCCGCACCTTCAACCTCGGCGTGGGCCTGATCCTGGCGGTCTCCCCGCGCCGCTACCGGGAGGCGGCGCGCCTCTTGGACCGCCTGCGCGAACCCCACTGGAGGATCGGGCGCGTCATCCCCCAGCCGCGCGGCGAAAACTCGCGAGTGCTCTACCAATGAAACGTCTCGGCATCCTGCTCTCCGGACGGGGATCGAATTTCGAAGCCATCGCCGACAACGTCGCCGCCGGCAACCTGGAGGCGGAGATTGCAGTGGTCATCTCGAATCGCCCCGAAGCGCGCGGCCTGGAGATCGCCCGGCAGCGCGGCCTGCGGGCGGTTTGCCTTCCTTCCAAGGGCCTGGACCGCGAGGTCTACGATCGCATGGTGGTCGAGGAGCTGCGCCGCTGCCAGGTGGATCTGGTCTGCCTGGCGGGCTTCATGCGCCTGCTGAGCGCCTATTTCGTGCGCGAGTTCCCCAACGCCATCCTCAACATTCATCCCTCCCTGCTGCCCGCTTTCCCGGGCCTGGACGCCCAGCACCAGGCGCTGGAACACGGCGTCAAGGTCAGCGGCTGCACCGTGCATTTCGTGGACGAATACCTGGATCACGGGCCGATCATCATCCAGGCCGCCGTGCCTGTGCTGGAGGACGACACCGTGGAAACCCTCTCGGCCCGCATCCTCAAGCAGGAACACCGCATTTACAGCGAGGCGATCCGCATCGTGCTCTCCGGACGCTGGCGCATCGAAGGCCGCCGGGTCCGGATCCTCCCGGACTAGCCCCTTGGCAAGGGCTCAGCTCTCCAGGGCCTCGCGCACCTTGCGCGCCAGCGCCTCCAGCGTGAACGGCTTGGCCAGAAACTGCAAACCCGGCTCCAGAACGCCCGCCCGCGCGATCTTCTCGTCGTCGTAGCCGGACAGATACAGCACCTTCACCGCCGGGCGCCGCGCCCGCACCTGTTCGGCAAGCTGCCGCCCGCTCATCTGCGGCATGATGACGTCGGTCACCAGCAGATCAATCGGGCCGGCCGTCCGCTCGCAAAGCGCCAGGCCCGCCAGCGGCTCGCCCGCCTCGAGCACCCGATAGCCCAATTGCTCCAGCGAGCGCCGGACCAGCCGCCGCACGCCCGCCTCATCCTCCACCAGCAGAATGGTCTCCAGCCCTCCCGGCAGGCCCGCCGCCGGCGCCTCCNTGGGCTGGAAGACCGGCTCGTCCACCCGCGGCAGGTAGACCCGAAACGCCGTCCCCTGCCCCGGCGCGCTTTCCACCCGGATGACTCCCCCGTGCTGCCGCACGATGCCGNGGACCGTCGCCAACCCCAGCCCGGCGCCTCGCCCCAGAGGCTTGGTCGTGAAATAGGGCTCGAAGATGCGCTGCCGGGTGGCTTCGTCCATTCCGCAGCCGGTGTCCTCGACCGCCAGCAGCACCGAGCGGCCCCGGCACGTCTCCGCCTCGGGCCCCATCCCCTCCTGTTCGCACTCCACGTTGGCCGTCGAGAGCGCCAGGCGTCCTCCCTCCGGCATGGCGTCCCGGGCGTTCACCACCAGATTCAGGATCACCTGCTCGATCTGGCCCGGATCGGCCTTCACGTTGCCCAGATCGGGGCTCAGCGAGATCCTCAGCTCGATCTGCTCCCCGATCACCCGCCGCAGCAACACCTGCATCTCCCGCACCAGGTCGTTCAGGTTGATCACCTGGGGCTGGATGATCTGGCGGCGGCCGAAAGCCAGCAGGCGCCGGGCCAGAGCGGCCGCCCGGTGGCTCGCCTCCAAAATCTCCGCCACCGCCGCGCGCCGGGGATCCTGCTCGGTCAGGCTCTCGGCCAGCCACTGGGCGTTACCTGCGATCACCGTCAGCAGATTGTTGAAATCGTGAGCCACGCCGCCCGCCAGCCGGCCGACGGCCTCCATTTTCTGCGCCTCGCGAAGCTGCTCCTCCAAGCGCTTGCGCTCGCTGATGTCTCGCACCGCCACCACCCGCAGGTGCTTGCCCTCCCACAGCATCGTCTTGCCGCACACTTCGATCGGGAAGGTGGATCCGCTCTTGTGCACCCCGGTAAGCTCGTAGGGATGCTCGTGCTCCGCGTTGATCCTGGATTCGGCCAGCGCCCGCGATTCCGCCGTGAGGAAATCGAACGCCGAGCGCCCGATCATTTCCTCCACCCGGTAACCGAACATCCTGCCCAATGCCTGGTTGGCGTCCAGAATCAACCCGCCCTCGTGGATCAGGATCCCCTCGAAGGCCGCTTCGGAAAAACGGCGGAAGCGCTCCTCACTCCGTTGAAGAGCCTCTTCGATGCGCTTCTGCTCGCCCGCCTCGCGCCGCAGGGCATCCAGGCGGCTTCGCCAGCGCCTGGCTGCCAGCACCGTGATCGCCCCCGCCGCCAGCACCACGGCGGGCAACAACAGGTCCGTTAGCCGCCAGGAGGCGTCCCCGCCCGCCCAGCCGGCCGCCCCTGCCGCCGGCGCCGCGTACGCAACGGCAAGCGCCACGCCCTTCCTCCTCTCGCCCTGCCTGTTCATCAGGTTCAATGGGAACAGTTTCTCTCAAAATCCTGCCAGAGGAAAGGGGCGGGCCGAAAGGGCGTTACAAGTCATTCCCTCCGGTAACCGAACGCCCGCCCGTTGGGTCACGAAAGAGGTAACCGAACGGGGGTCAGTCTGCGAGCCAAATCCGCACTGGTCTTCCTGCGGCGGATGGTCCGGAGCAACTCGTTCTGCCGTTGCTCGATCTGCNGGCGGAGTTGGATCGGGTTCAGACTCGCGCAGCGCTGTTCGAGGCTCTCTCGGGCCATCTGGCTGAGCTGGCCCGAAGCCAGCAGCCGGTCGGCGGTTTTGGCCGAGATCCTGACCAGCTTGGCCGCCACCTCCTCCGGGCAGCGCCAGAAGCCCCGCCGGCGAAAAGGGCAGGCGAGCGGCCGCTACGGTTACTCTTTTCCTGACCCAACGATCCCGCCTTCGGTGACATTTTGGATAACCCGATTCGGGGGCTTGACACGTGGGGGGTGGGTGGGTGTATATTCCTGTGGTCGGGGAGTCCAAAAGGGAAATTCCCGCTAAAGGGCAGTCAGGCTGAGGAGTCATCATGAAATGGCAAGTGTTGATTGCTTTCCCGGCCGCGCTGGCCGCTTGCCTGACGGGGTGCCGGCAGGCGCCGCCGGGCGCAGCGAAACGGGACCTGGACGCCGAACAGGCCAAGGTCGTGGGAACGGATGCGCGTAATGCACAAACTTTCCCAGTGGCCAAGGGAGTAACAGCAGGCATACCCCCTGCCATCATGAAAATGATCTACGACTCTGATGAGTTCAAGAACGATATTGAACTTCCGATCGGCGTTGTCCCAGCCGACCGCGAAGAGATTTACCAGTATAGGGAGCGACTGGCGGCTTGGCGTCGGACGCAAAGCGGATTCCCTCCAGCGAATCCTGCCGGTTTGAACGTCGAGGATCCACGCAGCAACAACAAGCTGATCGCGCTGCTGGCCTCTCTCGGATATGTTCAGGTCGAACCCGTGCAGGTAGGCCAATGGGGGTCGTCCGGCTACCGAGAGGCAACTTGGTACTACGTCTTGTTCGATCCGAAACTAAACAGCTATCTCGGCCACAGGAACTCGTTACGGATTGCAAGGCGCAAGATAGTGAAGATTACGTACGCGAACCGCTACAAAATGAACCCGTTCGGAATGGGAGAGACTGAGGCGTTTGGTCTTACATTTTCGTATTTGTTGCAGGAGACGTTCCCCGGATTTCCTCACATTGAGAAGGAATTCACTGGCAAAGGACGATTCGTTCTGGACCCGGGGGATGGGGAGTGGAAGAGGCAGCCAGGCAGCTTGGGGGCGGTTGAGCTGTCCGATCGCGGTGGCATGGAGTATCTGGAGATAATCCAAAGTCCAAACTTCACGATTCCGCAGCAAGCGCGTCCGGCGGGCGCGACAGACGCCACGGCTGTGGAGGTCGTGGGGTTTAACCATCGGGCTGGTTCCTTCAGGAAGCAGGGAGCTGTGTGGATAGAGTACGACCAGTCCGGGAGACCGATCTACACGTTTCAGGAAGTCAGCCGTGATAGCTCTTTCATCGTTCTGAAGGACGAATCTCGTGGAGTTTGGTTGCGGCTTCCCACGGGTGGTGGGCAGTCGTTTTGGGCCTCCGGTTCCGGAGGACCATGGCATGCATTGCACGATTTGACCGTGGTCAAGGGCGCCGGAGCGAGAGTCCAGTTTCAATGAGGCTTATCTCGTGTGTTGCGGCTGTCCCGCCCTGCGTCGAAGTGCATGCCTTCGCCAGGGGCGCGGTGGTGCTCGATGTCGAACTCCGGCTCGAGGCGGGCCGAGTTTTGTCCGCGGCAGCGGCTTCAGGCCCGCATGATCCGTTTCCGCCCGCGATCCCAGTGCATGTATTTCCGCCCGAGGAAAGGGGCGGGCCGCTTCGCCCGGCGCGGCTTCACTGGCTGAGCGTCTCCCAGAACTGCCTCGCGCTGTCCTGGCAGCTCTGGTAGCAGAACCAACAGGCCACCCCCGTCAGGGCCGTCGTCGTGACCTTGATGCCGAGGTTCGCCAGAGCCGCGTCGCACTCCTTCGCCAGAACGGTCTGTTTGACTTTTGCGCCCTTCCATCCGCCCGGCAGTTTGCGCACGGCCCGCAGGCGGGCCGCCTCCAGCGAGGGCTTGTCCACCAGATAGAACTGAGCCTTGGCGACCACCAAGTCCTCGCCGGCCAGCGACGGCAGGTTCTGAGCTGCCGTGCTCGCCGCTACCGAGAGCGTCATCTGCACGGCGCCGGCGCGCCCCCAGTTGTCCACCACGTTCACGAAGATGGGGTAGCCCACCCCGGTGCTCAGGCGGACCGCTAGGCCCATCGCCCCTCCCCCCGGAATCAGCCCCAAAATGTTCAGGGCGATTTCGGAGACGAATTTGATCTCCGCCAGGCGAAAGATGATCACCCGCAGAGCCTCGTCCACCGCCTGGTTGATCTGCCGCGCCTCCAGAAAGACGCGTTGCAGGTAACGCATATCGTCCTCATAGAGTCTCTGCTGGCGGTCCAGCCAGGCTTTCATCGGGCCCGGCCCCTGGCGGGCCTGCCGGGTGAATTCACTCCACAGACGCGGATAGTACTCGTTGATTTGCCGGCGCAGCTCGAGCGGAGACAGGCCGCCAGTCTCCACGAAACCGGGACCGGCGGCGTGCCCCAGGGTGAGCGCGTTTTTCAAAGCATAGATCGCGTTGAGCGCCCGGCTGGACTTGTATTCGGCCCAGCGGGCGCCGGTGGTCCCGGCGGCTACCCGGGCGGCAGCCACCTGATAGAGGAAGCGCTTGAGCTTGTTGGAATCGAACACGAACGCTGAGGCGGTGGGGACTGGCTGGCTCACGGTGGTAAACCTCCCAGAGGACAGATCGGCTGCCGCCGGGCTTGCCTTGATGGGCCGCGACCGCCTTCAGGCCGGCACAATCCGTTCCCGGCGGCGATCCCAGCGCATGTATTTCTGCCGGCGGAACGACTCGACCCCCAGGGCGCAGGCCACCACCCCGTAGTAGCCCAGCAGGCAATCGCATTTCAACGGCTCGCCCCTCCGGATCGCCCCGACCAGATTGCGATGATGCAGGCTGATATCCTCCCCGCCCGTCTTCTGATGGACGATCTCCTTCATCTCCTTGGCGTACAGGCTCTGCGGGCGGATTACGAAGCCGGTGCGGGTGAACTCCAGCGTCGCCTTGTGTCCCCGCAGGACGTGATCCACCGGCGTATCGTTGGCCATCGAAGAGACCAGCAGCACGGTCGGTCCGCCGGGGTAGTCCAGCAGGATGTTGAAGGTGTCCGGCACCTCGGCCGGGCCCTGCCGGAAATGCCACTTGCCGCCGCAGGCCGCGCCCCGTTCGGGGAAGGTCAGATCCAGGGCCTTGATGATGCGGGTCACGCGGTGGATGAACAGGTCGCTGGCGATGCCCGCCGAGTAATCCCAGTAACGGCGCCAGTGCAGGAACCGCTCTGCCTCAAAAGGACGCTTGGGCGCCGGCCCCAACCACGCCTTCCAATCCAGATTCTCGCCCGGCCGCAGGTCCGGGTCCGGTCGGCCCACCCAAAAGTCGTTGCGGTAGTTGCGCGAGTAGTCAATCTGGGCCAGCACGACGTCGCCCAGCACGCCCGCCTTGACGTACTTGCGGGCCGTCTCGTAAGAGTCGTCCGACATGCCCTGCACGCCCACCTGCATCTTGACGCCCGAACTCCGGATGCGCGCCGCCAACCGGCGCGCCTGCTCGGCGGTCTGCGTCATCGGTTTTTCGCAGTAAATGTGTTTTCCCGCAGCCGCAGCGTCCATGGCCATCTGGTAATGCCAGTGCTCGGGCGTGGCGATGACTACGTAATCCACGTCGCGGTCCTCGAGCAGGCGCCGGTAATTCTTGTACGGCTTGGCTCCCGTGAGCTGAACCGCCTGCCGGAGGCGCTTCTCGTAGACGTCGCATACCGCCAGGATCTCCAGGTTGTCGCTCTCCCGCATCTTCATCAGGGCCCGCATGTGAGCCGTGCCCATGCCGCCGCAGCCGATCACTCCGATGCGCAGCCGTTCGCCCGCCCCCGCAACCTGCGAACTTCCCCGGGCGGTGAAGGGCACAGCCGCCCCGGCGACCAGTAGGGATCTGCGCGTGATCGAGTTCATAGCCCGACGATTATAGCGCCCGCCGGGACCCTTGCCGGCCTGCTACAATCCCCTGGCGTCCTCATGGACCGCCTGCTTCAGGCGTGGCTGATCCTGAGCGCCTTGCTGGCGCCGGCGCTCCTGGCCCCGTCGGCCTTGCCCGAGGAGCTGCTGCTCAGGCTGGCCTCCGCTTGCCGGGCCGAGCACCCCGCAGGGCGCCCCTGCCCGCTCTGCGGCATGACGCGCGCCTTGCTCAGCCTGGCTCGGGGGGATCTCGAGCGGGCCGCGGGTTACAACCGGGCCGCCCTGCCGCTCTACATGTCCCTGCTCGTTAACGAGCTGGCAGCCGGCTCGGCGCTGATTCTCCGGCGGCGCGCCGCCTCGAAGCGTATAATCATGAGTGACGAGGCGGGCCATGACCATGCGAACGGGCGGAGCGGTATTGTTGTGCGGCATATTGGCCGCGGCGGCCCCGAAGGGCCCCCCGGCGGCGGAAGCCGCCAACGAGCTGGTCCAGATCCGCGCCACGCTGCTGGCCGACAGGCAAAGCCTGGCGCGCGAGCTGGGCTCGGATCTGGGCGGCCTTTACACCGTGCTGCGCCTGGAAATCGCGCCGCGCAAGGCTCAGGAGCTGACGATCTCGCCTGAGGATTTCCGCTTGCGCAGCGATAAGGACGGCCAGCGTACCGGCCCGCTGGCCCCCAGCCAGATCGCCGGCAAGGACGCGCTGGTGGTCTCCTCGAAAGGCGGCGGAGGGCTGATGGCCGAAAACCCCGGCCCGGTCTGGGGCGGCTGGCCCGGGCCGCCCCGGCGCCTGGGCGGACAGAGCACCGTTATGGGCAACGCCTCGGAAACCAGCACCCAAGCCTCCGCCCAGACCGGCCCCCGGCAGCCGGAGGATCCCTTGCTGGCCGCCTTGAAGGCCAAGGCGCTGCCCCAAACCGCTGCTTCGGCGCCTGTCAGCGGCCTGCTGTACTTCTTCCTGGAAGGCAAGCACAAGCCCAAGAATCTCGAACTGCTCTATGACGGTCCCGCCGGAAAGCTTTCCCTGCGTTTCCGCCAGTAAAGAGCCCGCGCGGCCCATGTACGTCCGCGAACTGGACACCCCTGCGCTGCTGATTGATCTGGACGTCATGGAGCGCAACCTGCGCCGGGCAGCCGACTACGCGCGCGCCCACGATCTGCGCCTGCGGCCCCACACTAAGACTCACAAGATCCCCGCCCTGGCCCGCCGCCAGTTGGAGGCGGGCGCGGCCGGCATCACCGTGGCCAAGGTGGGCGAAGCCGAGGTCATGCTGGCGGCCGAGCCGCCCGAGCTGCTGGTGGCTTACCCGGTCATCGGGCGGGCCAAGCTCGAGCGGCTGGTGGAAGTCGCCCGCCGCACCCGGGTGACCGTAGCTCTGGACAGCCTGCAAGCCGCCCGGCAACTCTCCGACGCCGCTCGCCAGGGGCGGGTCCGCTTCGGCGTGCTGGCCGAGATGGACGCCGGCCTGGGCCGCATGGGGGTCGCGCCGGGCGAGGAGCTGGTCCAGCTCGTCCGGGGCCTGGTCCGCCTGCCCTACCTGACTTACGAAGGCATCGCTTTCTATCCCGGCCACATCAAATCGCTCGATAACGACGGGCTGCGGCAGATCGAGGCCCTGGACGAGCTGCTCCAAGCCGCGCTCGAACGGCTGGACCGGGAGGATCTGACCCCCGAGATCGTCAGCGGCGGCTCGACCCCCACCTTGTATCACTCCCACCGCATCCGCGGCTTGAACGAGATTCGCCCGGGCACCTATCTGTTCAACGACCGCAACACCTGGCTGGCCGGCGCCTGCAAACTGGAGGATTGCGCGGCCTCGATCCTGGTGACCGTGGTCTCGACCGCCCGGCCCGGCCAGGTGATCGTGGACGGCGGCTCGAAGACCTTCTCCTCGGACCGTCTGACGCCGGTGGCGGAGGTCAGCTACGGCTACGTGCTGGAAGCGCCGGGCGCGGTCTTCACGCGGATGAACGAGGAGCACGGCTTTGTGGACGTGCGGCGGGCGGGGTTGGATCTGGCGGTGGGGGATCGGCTGCGGATCCTCCCCAATCACATTTGCACGGCGATGAACCTGCACGAGCGGGTCTACGGGGTGCGCGGGGAGCGCGTGGAAACGGTCTGGGAGGTGGCGGGACGAGGCAAGCTGCAATGAGGGGTGGACCAGGCCTGACGCATGGCGTGAGGCGGGCCCGCGCAATCGTGTGCAAAACCCGCCCGCCGATGCTATAATCATCCCCCGAGGCTGACCGGCCGTCCCTTTCCGCGGCCCAGACATGAAACCGGTCTCGATCAAGGATATCGCCCGCGCCGCCCGCGTCTCCCATTCCACCGTCTCGCGCGCCTTGCGCGGCAGCCCCCTGGTCAATCCCAAGACCGCCGCTCGCATCCGGCGCCTGGCCCAGAAGATCGGCTATCTGCCCAGCGCCCTCGGCCGCAGCCTGAAAACCCGCCGCACCCTCACCATCGGCGTGGTGGTCAACACCATCGCCGACCCGGTCATGGCTGAGCTGGTGGCCGGCATCCAAGAGGTCACCAACCGGGCCGGCTACAGCATCCTGCTGGCCGAGTCCCATTCCGATCCCGAGCGCGAGTTGCGCGCCGCCCGCGCCCTGCTGGAGCACCGCGTGGACGGCGTGCTGGCGGCCGCCTCCAGGGTCGGCCCCGACTACAGGCCCCTGCTGGAGCCCCTCGGCGTGCCCATCGTGCTGATCAACAATCAGCACCCCAAACCCTACCGCCACGCGGTGAGCATTGACAGCCAGCCCGCCGGCCGAGCCGTCACCGAGCATCTGATCAGCCTGGGCCACCGCCGCATCGCGTACATCGGCGACCGGTTCGGCTATCAAACCGACGTCGAGCGCTTCACCGGCTACCTGGAGGCCCTCGCCGCCCACGGCCTCCAGCAGCGCCCCGAGCTGGCGGTCAAAGGCGACGGCATGATCGCCGGCGGCATCGAGGCCATGGCCGCCCTGCTCGAACTCCGCCGGCCGCCCACCGCCGTGTTCTGCTACAACGACCTGACCGCCATCGGCGCCATGCGCGCCATCCGGGCCCGCGGCCTGCGCGTGCCTCAAGACATCTCGGTGGCCGGCTTCGACGATCTGTTCATCTCCGCCGACACCAACCCGCCTCTGACCACCGTGCGCCAGCCCAAGGCCCACATGGGAGCTCTGGCGGCGGAAACTTTGCTGAAAGTCCTGGCCGGGCAGGAGTGCCGCCTGGAAGTCCGCGTGCCCGGCGAACTCGTCATCCGCGAATCCACTGCTCCGCCTCGCCCCGAAACCGCTCAAGGAGACGACTGATGCGCCTGCTCGCCAAGCTGGCGGCCGCCCTGTTGGGCATTTCGGCCGCCTTCGCCCAGCTTCGTTTGATCGCCCACCGCGGCGGCGTCGTCGAAGAGGGCTTCGCCGAGAACAGCCCGGCCGCGGTCGAGGAGGCCGTCCGCCGCGGCTACTGGATGATCGAGATAGACTTGCGCCGCTCGCGCGACGGCCGCATCGTGGTCCAGCACGACGAGAACTTCCTGCGCTTTTATGGGGAGCCGTCCCGGGTGGCCGAGCTGCCTTGGGAGCGCATCCTGCGCCTGCGCGCCCAGCCGGGCGGCTCGCGCCCCCTTCAGTTCCACGAGCTGGCGGCCCTGGCCTGCGGGCGCATCCGGCTGATGCTCGACATCAAGGAGGAGTCTTGGCCGGAAACCGCCTTGCACGAAGTGGAACGCGTTCTGCGCGAGAACGACCTGCTGGAGGACGCCTGGTTCATCTCCAACGACCAGGCCTTGGCCTACTTCAAGGGCAAGGCTCGCACGGCGGTCAATCGGGCCCGGCTCCAGGAAGCGCTGCGCCGGGGCGAACCGGCCGGGCGTCTGCACTTCCTGTTCCTCCACGGGCGGGACTTCACCGCCGAGGACGTGGCGCTGGCCCGCCGCGCCGGCCTGCCCGCCGTCCCCAGCATCAACACCTTCCACTATCCGGAGGGCGACCACCTGGCTCAGGCGCGCCGCGACATCGAGCGCCTGCGCGCTCTGGGCGTCACTCACTTTCAGATTGACTCGGTCTATGACCGCTGGCTGCGCTGACCGCCGGCCGGCGGCGGCGCCCGTTGAAAACAGCAGCTTGAAGCCGAGCCGGATCACTCGCCGGCTGCCCTTGTCGCCCGTCACCCGCCCGAAGGCCGTGGACGTGACGCTGGCGCCGGGCGGGGCGCTGCTCGCCTTTCCACCACCACCTGGATCGCCCGCCCGCGGACCCGGGGCAGCCGGATCCGGCGCGCCTGGCGATCTACGTCGCCCCAGGCTTTTCCATCCACGGTGACCCGGCCCGGCCCTTGCCCCCCGGGAAGACGCACGTAAAGCCAGGCGTCCCGATAGGGCGCGCGCTCGGGCAAAGTCACCGAAGCGCTGACCCGATCTTCGGATGCCTCCAGCCGGTAGCTGAGGGGGCCGTAGTGGGTGGGCGCTTCCCTCACCACGATCCGGCGGCCCGCTTGCAGCCACCGCTCCGGCGCGCCCGCGGCCAGCCACAGATCCCCCTGGAACTCCGTGACCAGCAGGTCGCGCAACCGGTGGACGAACTTCGCCTCGTCGGCCACTTTAAAGAACGGACCGCTCGGGTGAACCCACCGGCGGTACTCTTCGGTAAAAACGTTGACCGACGGGTAGTAGCAGGAAACAAAATTGTTATATAAGCTGCGAATCGCGGCTTGAATTTCTCCCCGCCGCAAGTAAGTCCGAATGGGGTTCTGCAAGTTCGGCTGGAACACCATGCCGCCCCGGCTGAACCAGTACTCCTCGTCCACCCAGCCGTGCACGTGCAAGCCCAGCGTCTCCGACATGGTGGCGTTATCCTCCCAGTCGTCCAGCACCCACTCGGCCGGCCGCTCGCGCGGATCGAAAATGCCTGTCTCGAACAGGATCAGGGCGCCGTAGAGCAGCTCGCGGGTGGCCGACAGCCGGAAGGTGGGGAATTCCTTCAGCCCGTAGCGGGAGTAGTAGCCGGTGCGCAGCGGCCCGAACATCCGGATCCGCTGGTGCGGCCGGGGCGGGACCCACGGGACCCAGGTGTTGTCCCGCAAGCGCACCACCGGGGCGTCCTCGATCGCCCTCCGCACCGCCGCTCGCAGATCTTCCCGATAGGCCAGCGCTTCCCGCTCATAGCGGACCGCTTCCGGGTCGCCCGTATCCCTGAGCGCTTCACTCAGGGCGGTGAGGCCCGCGCTGGCGTACGCGTTGACGGCGAACCAGTGGCCCCAGTCGTCGTTGTCTTCCAGGTGTCCCGCCGGCAGCAGGCCGTATTCCGGGCAGCGTTCGCCGGAGGGCAGGGTTTGCCGGGTCAGTTGGCGCTGCTCGATGATCCAGTCCGCCGCCCGCTTCATGCTGCCAGCGACGCCCTTCAGCCAGGCCCGGTCCCGCGTGAAGAAGTAATGCTCCGCCAGGACCCAGAGCACCGTGCCGTGATTCAGGTTGTAAGGCGGCGCGCCGACCGAGTAGTCGTACTCCTCGTCCACGCGCATGCCGTGATACACTCCCTTCTGGTCGCCTGTGTAACTGCCCGCGAAGGGTTTGGATCCCTGGAGCGCCACGTGCGTCCGCAGGTACCTGGCCGCCAGCTCGTGGTGTCCCAGGGCATCCAGCAAATGGCACTGGAAGGCGGCCTCGTTGGCATGCCCCTGATAGCGGTAACTGGCCGCCGGGACCATATACAGGCCGCTCTTGGGATCCTTGGTGACGGAAAGGCGAATGCGGGCCGCCAGGCCCTTAGCGAAGCTGTTGAACCGCGGCTCGGGCACTTCGAAGGGAACCGCGCTGGCCGTCGCTTCCCGCCAGTAGGCGACCACCCGGGCGCGCTCGGCGGCGTATTCCAGGGCGGCCAGTTGCCGGCGCTCGGCCTCCGACAGGCCGGGGATAAAGGGAATCGCCAGATCGAGGACGCTTTCGCTCCCCCCGCCGACCCGGGCTTGAACGTGCAGGGCGGGGACCTCCGCCGGGCCGTCACGACAAGTTTCCAGCCGGGCTTGCGCGCCCGCAGGCAGGCGGACGTGGCCCCGGACGTCACGCCCGCCCGCGGCGGCGAGGAAGCCGTCGGAGAACTCCAGCGCCTCCGGCGGCCGCATGGCCACCCATAGATGAGCCTGCCGCGCGGCCGAAGCCGGGTTGCGCACCCGCCAGCGCAGCATCAATACCGCCGGGGTCTGCTCGCTCCGCCCGGGATCTTCCGGGGAAAGCGGGCCGGCAAGCAGCGTGGCGAAGGCCTCCTCTTCGTATTCCAGCCCGTCCGCGCTCCAGCGGGCCACAGCAACGGGGAGGTGATCCTCGAGCTGCGCCAGCGTCGAATCCCCTGCCGCCTCGCGAAACCGGGGGGTCTCGCCCGTACCCAGCCGCCACGAGATGGCGTCTTCGGGCCAGCTCAGGCGCCGCAGCTCGTTCCCCTTGGCCTTGGTTCCCCGCTTGCTGATCCACACATGCCCGCCCCATTGAAGGCCGAACTTCTGCCAGCTCGCCTCCGGCGCCAGGATCACCATCAGCGGGCCGCCGCTGCGCTCGATGGGATCGAGCGCCGGGATTTCGCGCGAGGCCCGCTCGTAGCTCTGCTCGGGCTCGTTCCGGATGCGTTCGCGGATCCGCCGTCCCGGCTGCCTGAGCGCGGCCGTAAGCGGCGTGCCCTCCTCCGCCGGCGCGATGTACGCCTGGAAATCCGGCAGATACATCGGCCCCTTCTCCGCGTCGGCCGGCGCGAAGGAAAAGGCGCCCCGGCGGGTGCGCACCTTCACGAGGGTCACGTCGTTGGAGCCGGGCGGTGAGGGGTCGGCGCCGTCCACCGTCACCAGCACATCGCCGCGCACGCGCCGCAGGGATCGGATCCAGCCGTTCGACGCCTCCAGGCGCGGCAGGCCGTCCGGCAGGCGCAAGCGCAACTGGAAGCGTTTCAGCCGGGACGGGCTGAAGATCTGGACCGCCTCCACCGCCGGTCGCTCACCGGCGGCGAACAGCAGCCGCACCTTCAGCGTGCGCCGGTAACGCACGCCCGGCAGATTGCGGGCGTTCGGATTCTCGCTCGGCTCCAGGGGCAGAAAACGCACCTGGCACAGGACGCCCTCGCAACGCGCCTCGGTGCGCGCCGTCAACCAGGCGCCCTGCCACGGGTCATCCACCCGATCTTCGACCGTATGGCTCTGCGGCTTGGGTAGGGGCCAGTTCCGGAACCAATACTGAACCGCGGGCGCGGTCGCCCCAGACGGTCGGCTTAACCGCACCCGGATTTCCGCCAGGTCGCGCTCTTCAGCCCACTGCAAGCCGTAGACCCAGGCGCCGTCGTCCCGCCGCGCCAGGCCCGCCGGGTGCGCGTAGTCGAAGGTGGTTTGCAGCCGGTGTTGGTCCTCCCGGCAACAGGGTCGTGCGAAGGGCGCCAGGTCCAGGCGGTCCTCCGCGCCCGCCGCGGCCAGAAGGAAGGCAACAAACACCAATCGTCTCATCAACTCCCCACCCCCCGATTGTGGAACCCCGAGGGGGCGCCGATCCAGGGGCTTTCCATGACAAAGAGAATACTTCCATGATCACCCGCCCGCCAGTGCTGCCCGGCCGCCCCATCGGCATCGGCCCCACCCCGGCGGCTAGAATCGAGGTATGGCCCTGGAGCGTGAACTCGAGCTGGCCCGCCGCCTGGCCGAGCAGGCCGGTGAAGTGGCGCTGGCCCATCGGGAGGGCGGGGTGCAAGCGGAGTCCAAAGCCGACCTCTCCCNGGTGACCGCCGCGGACCGCGCCTGCGAGCGGCTGATCGCGGCCGCCCTCGAGGAGGCCTTCCCCGCCGACGGCCTGATCGGCGAGGAGGGCGCCTTGAGACCCTCCCGCTCGGGGCGCCGCTGGATCGTGGATCCCATTGACGGCACGCTGGACTACCTGCGGCGCATCCCTACCTGGTCGGTGCTGATCGCCCTGGAGGACGCCGAGGGGGTGGCGGCCGGCGTTTGTTATCTGGCCGAGCAGCAGGAAATGTATTTCGCGGCCCGCGGCGAGGGCGCCTTCCTGAACGGCCGGCCCCTGCGCGCCTCGACCGTCGCCCGCGCCGACCAGGCCCTGCTGTGCATCAACGCCCTGCATAAGATCGGCGATCTGCCCTGGGCCGGACGCCTCATCGAGCTGATGGGACGCTTCGGGGCGGTGCGCAGCCTGGGCGGCTGTCAGGACGCCATGCTGGTGGCCTCCGGCCGGGCCGAAGCCTGGATCGAGCCGCACGCCCGAGAGTGGGACTTGGCCCCCTTGAAGATCATCGCCGAGGAGGCCGGAGCCGCCTTCTTCAACTTCGACGGCGGAGCCAGCGTCTACGGAGGCAATTGCGTCATCGCCGCCCCTGGGCTGGCCGGGCTGCTGCGGGAGTTTCTGGGGCAGACCTGAGGACGCCAGCCCCCCGGCATCAGCCGGCCCTCACTGCGCCGGCGCGGCCTGCGGCCGGTCTGGGGGCGTCTTCAACAGCGCCAGCCGCCAGTCCCGGATGGCCGCCACATAATCGTAGTCCGCCCAAGCGGCCCGATCCGTCCCTACCCCCTGCTTGGCTCGGTCCACCCTGATCGTAGGGTCCGCGTAGCGCAGCCTGAGCAGGAAGGTGAGGATGAAGTCGTCCTCGGCGAACGGATCATCCACGAACAGGACCCGGCTGCCCGCCGGCAGGTCGGGCAGCCGCCGATCCAGCTCCGCCAGCACCTCGCGCACCTTTCTCCCTTCCCCCTCCACCC
>JGI24187J35170_1000091_pt1 | contig 41142 bp, 49 predicted proteins | sample YNPBryBLVA2012_FD_35170 | JGI IMG/M metagenome (IMG submission 35170)
GTCGAGGAAGAGATTCGCCAGAAGGCTAACTAAGGATATGACTATGAGGCGATTTAAGTCAGGACGCGAAATACGGGAAGAGAAGCTCAGAAAGGCTAACGCTAAAGCGATCATAGAACAAATGGACAACGTAGAGGAAGACGGTACATTGAAGGGCATATGCTTCAGAAACATTAAGGGGGTATGTTATCTGGTTGCTAATGACCCAGCACCTTGCCGCGGGATTTGTGTCAACTGGAGAACATTCAAAAGGAGCAAGGACGGAAAGGGCTATATGGACTGGTACGATTTGATAGAGGAACGGACAAGTGCCTTCACTCATGATAACCGAGTAATACAGACAACGTTCGGGGGAGCAGATTATGAAGATGATGCAGGTGAATCCTAAGCTGAGGGTGATATTGGAAGAGAATGGAAGACTAGGAGTCTATGACATCTTGTACGAGAGCCCGGATTATTACGGCGAAGTGACAGTACAGACATATTTCGGAGAGGACCAAGGAAAGGTAGTAGTAAACTTCTTCGCGAGGCTAGGAGTCGTACCGGTGTGGATAATGAATGTCATAGGTGGTGAAAAGAATGCCGAGAAAGAAGGAAATTGAAGCAGCATGGGATGTGCACGATGAGATACCCGAGAAGTTTGGATGTGAGCAAGAGGGTGACTGGAAGGGAGAGCACAGCAGGTTTAACACCGTATGTCAGAGGCTCGTGCTAAAATATGCCATCGAGCACCCGATCCCAAGACAGTTGACGAAGGTCGAGAAGCCCGTAAAGATCAAGTGTGATGTGTGCAAGAAGCTAAAAGCAGAAAGCAGAATGGTAGAAGTGGAAAAGATAGAGACAGTGAATGGCGAAAAGAAGATAGTAACTAAGAACTACTGCGAGAAGTGCTGGCGGAGAACAGAAAAGAGGATAAAGCAAAAGGGGGCACAGACGCAAGGGCCAAACTAACAAACTAACTGTCTTCTTCCCCTGCCCCAGCGTCATCTCTCTCTGTGATTTTGATTAATGTTGCGGGCCTACCGCCTCGTAGACCTGACTTCTCCTTAATAAACTCAATGCGACCTTGACGTCTGAGTCTTTCCAGCAAATAAGAGCTTTGTTCATATTCTAGTCCAAAGTCAGTAAGCCTGTTCTTAACCTGTGTGATGGTGCACATGTCCATCTCACGAACGACATTGTACACTTCCGTCGTTTCGGCGCCCTTCTTGATATCTTGTCGCCAGTCATATATCTGTTTGAAAATCTGTCCTAATTCCATATCCATGCTGACGCTAAGAACTTTATCTCCGCCATTCTGCAATGCCATAGTGTAACCGGCGGCAATCCTCTCGTATAACATTTCTTCAAAGTGCGGAATACTTAGCCTATCTAACTTTGAATATATAGACTTATCGAACGAGATCCTCTCAATCGTCTTAGCAGTGTCAATCATCTTCTTGAGATTCGCCTTTAAATTATACAGAACTGTTGTACTTGGAAACGCTGTTTTCGCTAAACGCCTACAGTCCTTAATCTCATTAGACTCAGCTCGCGATGGTACAAAGTATATGAAGATAAATCTTCTTCCTAATCCACTTGTGAGATTGAATCTTGCGGGTTGACTTCCTGTAAACAGCGTCAAGTCAGTCATATACTGTATCTTCCCCAGCGCAAGTCGCTTAACCACATACCCAGAGTCAAGAGCTGTAAGCATTGCACTATCGAGGTTAACGCTATGCTCCTGCTTCATGGCGTTAGTCAAAACAGCGAACTCATCGATGCCCAGGATTCCTTCCCTATGATCGTATGCAGCGCCGAGCTGTTTTACAGGCTCTCCATTAACAACTTTAATGGTACCCGAAAATCCAGCTTCCGTATTATGTGTAATTACATCACTGACAATGAAGTTATGCCATCGCTCAACGGACAAATTAAAAACGTCCATAATACCAAGAGACTCAACCTTCACGATTTCGTCCCAATAGACCCTTGAGGACTTTTCATCACTACTATCGATAACTCTTATCTTCCAACACTGATCAAACCACACATGTGATTGAATCCCATTTCTCACTAATAAGGTCTGTGCTCCTCTTACTAAGTTCTCTGATGGGCTACTGAATGTGTCTGCTTGATAAGAGCCACCATCAAATAAGCCGCGTAAAAACTCACGTACAGATTCCTTTCCCCACGTGAACACAACATCAGGTATACACTGTTTCATATGAACCTTTTGCCCCAACCTGTAAGCTTTATCGCATTGCCCTCCCTTAATGTCTAAACTTCTTATGATAGCAACTCTACTACCTACATTCAGCTTTCCAGCTTCCATCCATCCATTAGCAGTCAGCAAAGGGTGATTATCCGTGACTTGTATAATTCGACCACTTCGCAAAGTAATTTGTAATACATTTCCCTTCATCTTAAAAACACCAGAAACTCTACTCGATGTTTGTTTCCACTCATCATCGATGCAGATAACCTCTTCACCACCTTTGAAGCTCTCGATATTCATCCTAAGACCATTAGATAACTGTACTTGTTGTCCTGCAGGTAAGCACATCGCACCCTCGAAGCCTACTTGTAACTCTTCACATCCGCCCGCAATGCTAGTTGGACCATCGATAAACTTCTGAAGCATCAATGTCTTCATATACCCTGGAGGTGCGCAGAAGAAAACGTGCGTTCGCAAGTTTCCCAAACGACCGTGCTCAAGGTAAAACTCCCTCTTCCTATTCTCTAAGTTAAGCACATGACTTCCTATCGCACAGATAAATGGAGCAGCAAACCTACTAGCAAATGCAATCTTGCATTGCTCGAGGTACCTCAGTGAGTTGTGATAAAATGAATCCTCCATTGCATCACGTACCTAAAGACTCATTCCTTATTAAACAAATTCCAAATGAGCTTCGCGGTCTCAGGTCCGATACCATCGACGGACTGCAGATGCTCTGGTTCCGCAAGAGCGATCCCCTTCAAGGTCTTAAACCTGTCAAACAGCCTCTTGACCTTGGACTGTGTGAGCCCGGGAACCGTTCTTTGCAACATCTTCTTAGCGTCATACATCTCGTACTTCGCAGCAAGAGTCCGTTCCTCTCCCCATTTACCTTCACTAATCTTAGTGCATACCCTATACGCAACCTCAATCAGAGACCTGTCGTCCGGAAACCACATGACACCGATTCTCTCTCTCACTATGATACTGGCCAATGTGCCATAGACAACCGACGTATTTATCTGCATGTTCAGCTGCTGTTTAAACTTCCACTGAAGCTCGTCCAGGCTTCCACTTATAAAGAGGAAACATATCTCATGCAACTGCTTCAGTCTTTTAACCTGGTCGAAGATTCTTCCGCTCTGAATGCTCTGCACAAGGTCGTTGATCGCTTTTCTCTCGATACCAACGACCTCTGCTGCAGGACTAGTATTTCTCCTCAACACTATGTCAGCGTTAAGCGTAGTTACCCTGTGCGGAATGTCTTTCTGCTTGACCAGATTTCTAAATGGTTCCTTTTCCCGTGTATCAATCAAAAATTCCCATCCAGGCTGCACCATGTATAAAACCCCTGTTGAGCTTGGTAATTCTATATATGAATCCTAATATTTAAATTTACATAACTTTCGTAAATGCGGGCACACGAGAGGCAGAAACCTATAAATAGTAGGAAGCCAATATTATGATGTCACCAAAATTAATAAACCCATGAAAAGGGGCGGTGAACATGGAAGAAGAAGATACAAGGGTGGTGGTGCCAGAGGATGAGGAAAAGCAGCTAATATTTGATACGGTTCTGGCGCAAAATGGACAAGCCACAATAAAGAAGGAAATACGGGAGCGATTGAACCTTGAGCCTGGGTTTAGACTCTATCTCAAGGTGTTGAAGGTCATATCTCCAGACGGCAAAACGACGTATGAATCACTGGAGATAACACAGCAGTAGATTGCGAGGGGTAACCATGTTGGAGGACAAACTGAACAGCGATAAGGACATAAAGGGCCAGTTGAATGCCCTAGCGACGCGCTGCGAGAAAAAGCTGGGTATAAAGGCAGCGCTGGTTGTGAGCGAGTTTGAGAACGCAGTCAAGGAGATTAGGAAGAAGCTTCCAGCCCTTGACGAGAAGACCGCGATGAAGAGAGCATTCGTCAAGGTCAAATCTAAGTATAAGCAGGAGCTTAGGTCGGATGCCGAGTTCTTCGAGGGCATCGTTCTAGGTGTCAATGAGCCCTTCGATATGGTGCGGAAGGCCAGGCAAGAGGCCAAGGAAATTTGGGCGACTGACCAAGCAAAAGCCATCCGCGAGGGCTGGTGCGATGTGAACGGTAACCCGCTTGATCGCAAGGAGACGTACGCGAGCGGAAGCCCTAACAGGAACTTCGGAAAGCCGCTCCCTGAGCACAGCTACATACAGAACGTGTTCGGGTTGTGCAGGAAGCAGGGAGAGAAGGACTTCAAGGTCTTTAAGATGGCCTTGGGTGAGAACCTGGCTGGTAAGCTCAAGATACCCGTGATGGCGCCAGTACAGTTCAGGGCTAATGTTGCCCAGAACCAGCGGGACCCAAACGTGCTCAGCTTGAACCCGTACTCAAGGATGGAGTTTACGAAGCTTCCAACTCCTGAGGGCTTCGACATGCTGGACATCCTCGAACATAGACAGCTCAAGCAGTTCACGGCAGAATTGAATGAGATAGCGGAGTATCATAACCGCGTCTCAGGGGACCCGCAGAGGGTTGTCATCACGCAGGGCGATGTACAGCACATCGCTTCTGAAGCAAACCCTGTGACGGGCAACAGGATGATGGTACTTGACGACGACACACTGGGTGAAGAGGACAACGGCGTCACGTGCTGGATTCCGCCGCACCTTCAGGACCAGATCGACTTTGGTGCTGGGTCGCGTGTCATCGTGGTCGGGAGCACAACGGAGGCAGAGTTCCAGGAGGGCGTGAACTACCTTATTAACGTGACAGGGTTTTACGCCTTGCCGGAGTACAAGCTTCCACCGGATGAAGTGCCTGCAAGCGTCGTGACCAGGAAAGACATGAAGCAGGTCAGGTAGGGAGGATAACCTGAGGTGATTTTTATGTCGGGCAATGGAAGTGGCTGGTCGTTCGCGGGAAATGCAAAAGAAGAGATGCCCGAACCTCAGGTTTTTTCCAATGACCAGGTCGAGCAGTGGTTCAAAGCAGGGAAGAACACCGCAGCTTCAAAGGTCTGTGCAGTTCTGTACGGACACGATGGAGTTTGCAAGACTGGCGCTGCCATGGATTGTTACAGTGAAGAGGACATCAAGGCAGGAAAGCAGATAATTGTCTTTGACCTCGATGGCAGCGCTGGTCCTATTAAGTCAAAGTACCATAAGGACGTCGATAACATTGTCGTATTTGACCCGTTTGTGCTGACGCCTAAGGGAGAGATAGACTATGTGTCGACGTACAATAAGATATTGGCAGCGACAAGGTACTTGACTGAAAAAGAGCGGGAAATAAACCTGCATGCCGTCATCTTTGACGGCCTCGACACATTGCTCAAAATCTGCGAGTATGTGATGAGGTATGAGGACCTAAAGCTAGACCCAAACACACAGATAAAAGACTCGTGGCAGTGGCAAAGGAGAAACAGGCGCTATCAGACCGTCGTTCTTCTGCTAAAGAAACTCAAGTGCATGAAGTTCTTTACTACACATCTCAAGGAAGAAAAGAAGTGGAGATCAGCAGGAGACAAGAGAGAGNTGGTGACGGAAGGATATCACCCTGACTGGGAGAAGGGAACCCCGGGGATGATGTTCCAGAAGATTCTGCTCGAGAGGAAGTCGGTTCCTGACGAAGGAATGGTGGTGTTTGAAGCCACGATGGAGAAAGCGAAAGGTGCCTTGCATCTCGAAGGAAAAACCTACACTGTTGCTTGTGTCAAAGGCGGAGAAACTGAGTGGTACGGTCTTAAGCAAATGATAAAGGAGCTCGAGACCGAATCCGCTTAGGCTCCGCTTGTTTTTGTTGGTGATAAGCATGAGGTACTACGCTATCGCGCCGAGAAATGGCTTAAGTGTCATTAAGGATTACACTCATTTTCTGGTTGTCGCTCAGTGGTTGAGAGACCAGAAGTATAGGGTTTTCTTCAAGTCAAAAGCTGCAGATGGAGCACAGATAATTTTGGATAATGGGGCGTACGAGTATGGAGAAGCAATGCAAGACGATGAGTTTCTGCTCTTCGCTGCACAGCTAAAGCCAACTATTGTTGTTGCTCCAGATGTATTTAGGGATTATGCTAAAACAATCCAACGCGTCGAGGGATTCTTTAAGTTGGTGAATGACAGATGTCTTGAGTCACAATTCGAGATTATGGGAGTGCCGCAAGGGAAAACCGTTAAGGAATGGGTAAGATGTTTCGAAAGGCTCAGCGAAATATGTGATGTGATAGGATTACCGGTCGCTCAGTTTGGCGATAGGTCGGGAGTTGTAAGGAACTTTCTCGCGAGAAACGTGGACGATAGAACAACACCAAGGATACATTTACTTGGGTTGTGGAGTCCGCATGAACTGGGAATGTATAAGGGTGTGACGCGAGTACAGAGCATAGATACAAGTTTGCCGTTTAAGTACGCGGAAAGGGGGTGGATGTTAGAGAAGCCTAGTGGCTGGATTGGCGTAGAGATACAAAGTGACGCTCCATGCGATTGGAAGATGGATTGGGAGGCTAAATGGGCGGAGGGAGGATCGCTAACACATTCTTTGAAGGTAGCGAGACACAATTTCAACGTCCTCAGGGAAAGGTGCGAGAGTGTCTGAAAAATACATCCTTATGGCAGCAGATTACACTGTCCGCAGGGGTAGTCCTGAGATTCATCTTTTCGCTCGTAATGACCGTGGGAAAGAAAGATTGGTGGTAACGGACTGTAGACCCTACTTTTATGCTCCCTGGGAATCTTGCAAGGAGATCGCTGAAGGGCCATTCACCGCGGTAGACGGTACACAGGTTGGAAAGATCTATACGGTCCTTCCAAGAGAGGTCCCAGAAATGGCAAAGCGTTACAGGCCATATGAGGATAAGATTCCATTTGCTTTGAGGTGGCTAATTGATAAGGGGATTAAGACATCATTCGAAGTGAAGGATGGCGTCTGTGAACCCTGTGAGGATTTTCACTGCAAGATGCAACCACTGATACTAGATACTGAGATAGAGGTCACGCGAAAAGGAGATCAGTGGTCAACAATTCAGGATGCCATAATGGGAAAACAGATGATTCTGTCAGTATGCTACGAGATGAATGGAAATAGGGTAACGTATACCGCGAAAGACGAGCTTGAGGAGCAAAGGCTACTGACAAAGTTGATGAAGGACATCGATACCTTAGACCCCGATGTGTTGTCCGGGTGGAACGTATCATTTGACTTGAGTTGTATCTTCAATAGGTGCATTCACCATGGATTAGACCCGCATGCGATTTCTCCTATGCACTGGGTTGATGTAAGGGAAAGAGAGGTACATGTTGCAGGGAGGAATGTATTCGACCTAAGGGAGGGTTTCAGAAAGTACTTCCAGGGAAGGACGTTTGACAGCTACGCACTCGAGCAGATAGCAGAGCGGGAGGAGTTCTTAAGCTACCCTGTAGATGATTTTGATTACAGGACCTACATGAATAGGGATCACTTGGATATGATAAAGCCATACAATGAAAGGGATGTTGATAGGACAGTGAAGCTCAACGAGATGTTGGAGCTAATTGATCATTTTGATGGAATTAGGAGAGTCGCAGGATGCAGGCTCGAGGATACAATTAACACGAGTAAGTACGCGGACATTGCCACCTTGAGGAAGTTTCACGGACGTTACGTGCTAGGAACAAAGGGAGCGTATGGAAGGAAGAAGGAGAAGGTTGAAGGAGCAATGGTACTGAACCCTGTAAGAGGAGTTCATAAGAACGTGATAGTGATTGATTTTTCGGGAATGTATCCGACAATTATAATGTCAAACAACATTTCGCCAGAGTGCCTATGCTCAGGAGACGAAGGAGATGTGTTCGAGATAAATGGGGTGTACTTTAGAAAGAAACCGCGGGGCATAGTTCCAGAGATGATAGAGGAGTTCATGAGACACAGAAAGAATATCAAGAAGGAAATGAAACAGTATGATAGGACGCATCCTATGTATAAGGTGCTAGACCTGAGGCAATACAGCATTAAGCAAATGATTGCAGCGATATATGGGTACTTTGGCTTTCCAGGAAGCAGATTGTACTATCCTCAGATTGCGAATAGCATAACCGCAAGAGGGAGAGAGTACCTGTTACGAACAGTTAAATTCATCGAGGATAAGGGTTATAGGGTAGTGTACGGCGATACAGATTCTCTGCTGATAAAGGTAAAAGGGAACATGGTTGAAGAGGGAAAGATGTTGATGGATGCAGTAAACCAGTTCTGGGAACAAGAGGCAAAGCGAATCGGGATGTATCAGCCACCGATCATTGAGTTTGAGACAGGGTACAATAGCATCTTGCTGAGTGCAAAAAAGCGGTACGCTGGCAGATGTACTTATTACAAAGGCAAGCAGACCGATGAGATAATAATGAAAGGATTCGAAGCTAAGCGATCGGATAGCGCATTGATAAGTCGTAAGGTACAAAAGGATGTCCTGAACTTGATATTGAATGAAAAGTCAGAGAGGGAGATACGGGAGTACATAAAGCAGGTGGACATTCGTAAGCTACCCTTCGAGGAAGCAGGAATACCGGACCCGCTAAGACAACCACCTTCGATGTACGCGAATCAAGCTTCAATATTGCACGTGTTCTATGCTAATAAGTACCTTGGGAAAAACTTTCAGGAGGACTCAAGACCGTACGTATTTTTCATAAAGACAGTGAAACCTGGACTGCCTGCAAGCATTCCGTTGAAGTGTGGAAAAACGAACAAGATAAAGTGGTATAAGGTTGATAGGGTTGCTCTTGAAAGTGAAAAGGACCTAGAGGAATGGAAAGAGTATATTGATTGGGAGGTGCAGGCGGAAAAGGTACTAGAAAGGAAGTTGGAACCAATCTTATCTGCATTCGGCATCTCAATCTCAGAGGTAAAGAGTGACCAGAAGCAAACGACACTGGAGGGTTTTTGATGGATAGAATGAGAATGTTGAAAGCCATCGATGAGTTTATGATGAAGTATCCTGCGACAGAAGAAGAGGTCATAGCACTCCTCGAGAGGGAAGGCGACAGGAAAACAACCGGAAAGCCGCTCGATATGCTCGAGGACATCTTTGAGAGGAATAAAAGGTTTACGGACTTTGCGCGAGCAAATGCTCCGAGGACTGATATGCCGGAGGAAGAGCTTGAGGAAAAGAAGGCTAAGGAGGTCATGTTCCTAAGGAACTGCATAGCGATGTTCTCGGAAGTTGTAGAGTATACAAACGAAGGACCCTGGAAGTGGTGGGGGAGGGGAAGGTGGCAGATGAACAGAGAGAAGGCTCTCGAGGAGCTAGTAGACCTGTTGCACTTCTTCATGATAGCAGTCGATGACCTCGGGTTTAGTGCTAAGGATATATACGAAGCGTATGTAAAGAAGAACAACCACAACTGGAGACGGTTTAGGGAGAAAATTGGTTGGGGTCAGACAGACAAGGAGCACCAGGATAGCCCATAGGTGATTGCATGACGGTCGAAACACCAGAGGAACTGGCACAGCTGATTGCTGAAAAGTTCGGTGGAAAGTTTAAGATAAGGGTTCATTTGGGAGAGAAGTACGTGTGGATATTCATTCAAAGGACGGAGGTGAAAAAGGATGGATCTCACCCCATTTGCGAAGAAGCTACTGGAGCAGCGGTACCTACAGACCAGAAATGATATAATGGAAACACCGGACCAGATGGCCAAGAGGGTCGCGAAGGAAATAGCGAAAGCAGAAAATCCAGAGCAGAGGACCATATGGGAGAAGAGTTTCTATAAGATGATCGACTCCTTGCTATTCTTGCCTAACAGTCCTACGCTCGCAAATGCTGGGAAAACGGATCAACTGCTCTCTGGGTGTTTTGTGCTACCCATCGAGGACTCGATGGACAGTATTTTCAGTCGCCTACGAGATATCGCCATGATTCAGAAGTTTGGTGGCGGAACAGGCATGAGTTTCAGCAGGATAAGGCCACGAGGAGACCCCGTTTCAACGACCCGAGGTGTAGCCTCCGGACCCGTCGCATTTATGGCAGCGTATAACGGCGTTACGGAAAGTGTTAAGCAGGGCGGAATGAGAAGGGGCGCCAACATGGGGATATTGAGAGTTGACCACCCGGACATTTTGGAGTTTATCACTTGTAAGGATGCTGAGGGAAAATTGCCTAACTTCAACATAAGTGTGGCGGTAACCGATGAGTTTATGGACTTAGTGCAGTCAAATGGAAAGCTAGCGCTAAGGAACCCAAGAAGTGGACAGATTGCAGATACAGTGGATGCCAAAGCACTATTCGAGAAGATAGCTTTTCAGGCATGGAAGAACGGGGAACCAGGGGTGTGGTTCATAGATACAACGAACAGATACCACAAGGTGGAAGGCATAATCGAAAGCACTAACCCTTGTGGAGAACAGCCATTGCTACCTTTCGAAAGCTGCAATTTGGGTAGCATCAACCTCGCTAAGATGGTGAGGAATGGGAGTGTGGACTTTGAGCTGTTGACGGAAACCGTCTATACAGCGGTAAGATTCCTGGACGACGTGATAGATAGGAATGTGTACCCACTTGATAAGATAGAGAAGACAACGAAGGCAAACCGCAAGATAGGCTTGGGTGTAATGGGTTGGCACGACATGTTGATACAGTTAGGGATTCCCTACGACTCGGAGCAGGCAATAGAGCTAATACACGAAGTGATGAGCGCATTCAATGAGGATGCTTACCAGGCGTCGGTTGAGTTGGCTGACGAGAAGGGGCCTTTCCCAAACTGGATGAATAGTGTATATAAGACTGATAAGCACCCACCAAGGAACGCGGAAAGAGTGACTATCGCTCCAACGGGGACTCTCGCACTGATTGCAAACTGTTCGGGTGGAATAGAGCCTTACTTCGCATTGGTATATAAGAGAAAGGTCCTCGATGAAACATTTGAGATTAGGAATCCGCTGTTGGAGAAGGAGTTAAGGTACTTAGACCTATCCTGGGAAATAATATGGGAGAATGAGGGAACGTTGAAAGGACTGGGAATGCCGTCCGACATTAAGAGGATTTATAAGACAGCCCTGGAGATTCCATGGAGGTGGCATATTAGGCATCAAGCAACCTTCCAGAGGTATGTGGACGCCGCCGTAAGTAAAACNGTGAATGTCCCGTTTGAGACAACGCAGAAGGACATCGAACAGATGATAGTNATGGCATGGCAAATGGGNTGCAAGGGACTGACTGTCTATAGGGACGGAAGCCGTCAAGTGCAGGTACTCAACACAAGAGACACAAAAGGGATATGTTCAAGGCCGAAGGAAAGACCACACATACTGGATGCTAAGAGCATCAAAATTAAGACAGGATGTGGAAGTCTATTCGCACAGATTACACAGAGTGAGGGACAGTTGTTTGAGGTTTTTACAAACATCGGACGTTCTGGCGGATGTGCACAAGCAACAACGGAGGCACTCTGCAGGATGATATCGATAGCCTTGCGCTCAGGGGTTGCAGTAGAAGAGATAGTGGAGCAGCTAGAGGGCATACGATGCCCGCACATAGGACCATCGGTAAAAGGCGATAAGCCTGTATTGAGTTGTCCTGATGCAATCGCAAGGGCTATCAAAACAGTGAAACCAGTCAAAACGTCTGCGAAGCCAATAGCACCTTGCCCGCTGTGTGGCGGAAGGTTAATGTTCACTGAGGGTTGTGAACAGTGCTCGGAGTGTGATTATAGTAAGTGTGGGTAGGAGTTTTTATGCATCCAAAGTTCGCAGAATTTATTGACAGCATGCTTCCACCAGCGGAAGCAGCAGTAGTGAAGCAGCTCTTGGGACTGCACTGGAGTGGACTAAAGGTCCTTAGGGCCAGTAGCTCGATGAAGTACCACCATGAGAAGGAGAACTATATGCCCTATGGGCTGATTAACCATATCATGAGGACGGTCTGGATAGCTAATGAACTATGCATCGAGGAGCAAGGCAAGTACAATGAGAACGCACACAAGAGAAATGACGTCATTATAGCAGCCTTCCTGCATGACATGGGAAAGATGCTAACTGTAAGACAGTCGCACGCACAGCTGGGGCTTAAGTACCTGCAGGTTGCAGAAATCTCGGANGGGATTAGAGATATGGTCTCCCATCACCACCACAACTGGGATGTGCACCCCTGTCAGACGATCTGGGANAGAATCGTCGCTTTCGCGGACTACTTAGCATCGCGACCAGACGTTGAGATAGCAGCTCTAGCAAAGTGGTATTTGGAACCCTCCGATGAGAAGGAGGAAACTGCATGAGGCGAGAACTAGAGTGGAACTGGGAACATATGCCCTTGAGTAAGTCGATGGTGCATGCATTTGAGCAGTGTCCCTATAGGTTCTTCCTGCAGTTTATTGAGAAGGTTCCAGTCGAAAAAACGCCAGAAATGGCAGAGGGAAACACGCTTCACGCTGCACTTGAGAATTTGTATAAGGTGGTGGATAAAACACAGATAAAGACGGCAGCGGAACTGACGGAGGCTTACATAAAGCATGTCCCTTTTTGTAAGCAAATGACGAACTTCGTGAAGCTCGAGCAACAGCGGTTCGAAAAGCTAAAGCTAAAGCCGGAAGCGTTTTGGCCGAAACTCACAGAAGAGTTTCTCGTAGATCGCAAAATATGGTACTTCGGGACTCTTGATAGGTTTGACGTAAATGAAAAGGGACACGGGGTCGTTATTGACTACAAGATGGGCAAATATCACAAGTGGCTAGACTCGAAATACCGCTTCGAACTTATGGGGTATAAACACCTTCTCATGACAAACAAAGATGAGCTCGCCAGTCGGGGAATTGTGTTTAAAGACGTCAAGTACGGAGTCCTCATCTTCCTTGGACAAGAAGAAGGACCCCTCGTTTGGGAACAGGAGATCAAAGCCGCGACGGAACGCTCATTTTACAAGAAGCTACCTTACATAAGGGAGATGATTACACTGTACAATGATGAAGGTGAGTGGCCTAAGAAAATGACGCCACTCTGCTCGTGGTGCCCGTTTGCAGGAAAGCCTTGCGTACTAAGTGAGCAGGTAGGTGGAAAAGATGGCGATGATGATAGAAGCGGTTGCTCTTAAGGTACTTTATTGGAAAAATCAAGAAGCAAAGAAGAAAGCAGCACTGATGAACGATACAGTAGCGAAGCTTTACTTTAAGGATAAAGACCTAGTTCATGGACCTTATGAAGTGAGTTATAAGGAGCTAAATGACGTGAAAAATATCGGCTTATTTCTGTCTGACGATGCTGTATGGAAAGTGGAAATAATAACCGAGGGACTCGGACTTTACGTGAAGATTTACGGAAGGCGGGTAAAATGAAAGTGAACCTCGGCGAAAAGAAAACAAAGTGTCGGACCTGTGGGCTCTGGACTCCCGCAGGAAAGAAATGCATGTGGTGTGGATCCATTGAGACAAGCAAACCTATGGTAAAGATTCTATGTACTGAATGCCGAAGGGTTACGTACGTGGATAGAGCTCACATTTATGAGAAGCTGACCTGCGCTTGGTGTGGAAGCGACATATCGGTGGTGAAAAAATGAAGTTGGTAACACAAAGAATAGTAGCAGCGAGCCATAGACTACCAGACCATCAGGGAAAGTGCAAAAATCTGCACGGACACAATTGGAAGGTGAAAGTACTGGTGCAAGGAAGCCAGATAAAGAAACCCGGCGACCCTCAGAACGGTATGCTCGTGGACTTTGGCAACGTAAAAAAGGTCATCGATGAACTTGACCACCAGGACTTGAACACCTTATTTAAGGATGAGTTGCCGCCGACAGCCGAAATAATAGCCCAGTACCTCGGAACGCGTTTACTTCATCTCCAGGACAACATAGAAAGAGTTGTTGTACAGGTGTGGGAGAGTACTGACTCGTATATCGAGTGGGATAGCCAAGAGGATATAGTAGTTGCGATCGACGAGGAGAAGGAGATCTTTAAACCAGATGACGCGAACAAGGACATCGGACAAGAGGAACAAGAGCAAGAGGATGGTGAGCAGGATGAAGGTGAATGAGATATTTTCTTCAATTCAAGGCGAAAGCACATGGGTGGGACGGCCGACAACGTTCGTGCGCTTGACTGGGTGTAATCTCAAATGTACATGGTGTGATACGGGATACGCAAGAGAGGAAGGACAAGAGATGACACCCCAGGAGGTAATCGAGAAGATAGAAAGCATGCACAACCTGTATGTGTGCTTCACAGGCGGGGAACCGCTCCTGCAGTATGATGAGCTAATGGACGTTTGGCCCGCATTAAAAGGACAGCTAATAAGTGTAGAAACAAATGGAGCTGTGCCTATCCAGCAGAGGCCGAATGTAACAAAGTTCGTGATGGACATAAAGTGTCCTGGCTCAGGGGCACCGGAAAGCTATTACCAGGTCGCGTTTCAAAATGCTCAGAGGTTAAACGAAGAGGACGACGAGCTCAAGTTTGTAGTTGCTGATGACCTGGACCTAAAGTTTGTGGAAAGCATCCTCGAGAGTCTTCCCCTAGGGATTGTCAAGATAATGTCACCTGTCTGGGGAAAGATGGACTATGAAAAGTTGGCAAAGTGGGTGATGGAACATCAGGAGTATAACGCCATGATGCAAGTACAGCTGCACAAAATCATCTGGGGTTCAAAACGAGGGGTGTAGATTTTGAAGCCAGAGATAAAGAAGGTAAGTTGGGAGGAAGCGGAAAAGTGCTCGCGGAAGATTGCTAAGTGGGCGGATGGCCAGAAGTTTACAGAAATCTTGGCCATAAGCAAAGGAGGGCTCTTCCCGGGGCTGATAGTAGCAAACGTCCTAGAGATCCCGCTCGAGGTGGTTAAGGCACAAAGAAAAGTCGGATGCTCGATTGCATCGATGTTGTATAGGGTAAGGTACCCTGAGTACTCGTTCTTTCTCGTAGTGGATGACATCATAGATGAAGGAATCACTATGATTGAGATAGCACGCATGCTAAAAGAGCAAGGAGCAAAGTTCAAAACGGTCAGTATGTACTGGAAGTTTCACTCAAGGTATAAGCCCGATTTTTATGTTAAAGAGGTCAAGAGTCACTATCTCGTGGTCTTCCCTTGGGAGAGCGAGAAGAACGAAATCCGCAAGTGGGAGGAATGGAATGAAAGATATCCAGAGTGAAAGGGACAGTAGAGGCATTGAGATAAAGAAGGTAGGCATCAAAGGGCTACAGATGCCTCTAACAATAAGAGATAGGGAAAGTCAGTTCCAGACAACAACTGGGGTATGGAACGCGTTCGTGCAGCTTAGAAAAGATGCTCGCGGAACTCATATGTCGAGGTTTGCGGAGGTCTTGTTCAAGTGGAAGGATAAACCAATTAGTTTGGAAGTGCTCGATAAGCATGTAAAGAAGGAGATAAGGAGGGCTTTGAACGCGATGAAAGCTCACTTGGAAGTGTCCTTCGAGTACTTTATACGCAAAAAAACACCTTCCTCTGGGCTAGAGTGTTTACTCCCTGTGGGATGTAGGTTTACTGTATCAGACTATCATGACCCAGTGCTAGAGGTAAAAACGCCTGTAACGACGCTTTGTCCTTGCTCAAAGGAGATAAGCAAACATGGAGCACATAATCAAAGGTCATTTGTCACGATACAGACTATTTCGAGAAGTTGGATATGGATAGAGGACATAGTATCACTAGCTGAAAGGTCAGCGTCCTGCTCAATTTGGCCACTGCTCAAGAGACCTGATGAGAAGTGGGTCACGGAAAAGGCGTACGAGAACCCGAGATTCGTCGAAGATGTCGTAAGAGAGGTGACAGTAAACCTGAGAAAGGAGGCTCCTACATTTGAGATAACGTGGTTTAAAGTTACATGTGAAAACGAGGAAAGCATTCACTGTCATAATGCTTACGCGGAATATGAGGAAAAGGTTGTGTTGAAGCTGTGGCAAAAGGTTACAAAGGATAAGTTTCAAACGAAGCTAGGGTGAGTCAAATGCCCTTGTGTCGGAAGTGCAAGCTTGGTGAAGATGAGAAGGTACAAATGGTTCGCGGTAAAGGACCGCTGAATGCTGACCTTATGTTGATAGGTGAAGCACCCGGGTACGAGGAAAACAAGCAAGGGGAGCCGTTCGTAGGTCCAGCAGGACGCTTGCTAACAAAGCACCTATCTGAGGTAGGCATAAAGAGGGATGAGGTGTACATTACGAATACTGTGAAATGTCAACCGCCAGGCAATCGGAATCCGACATTTGCCGAAGTGCAAGCGTGTAAGGAGCACCTGCTCAGAGAGATAGTAAGCGTAAGACCTAAGATAATCGTACTTATGGGTCGAATCGCCATAATGGCGCTAAGCGGAAGGAAGGGGTCCATGAAAAAACTGCATGGAGCCGTCTCACAAATGACTATTGCTGTGAAGGATGACGCTCAATCAGCTCCTCTGGATGTGACTGTAGTACTAACGTATCATCCGGCGGCTGAGCTATATCAGTCTTTCTACTCTGCATTCATAACGGAGGACTGGAAGAAGATAAAAATGATGTTAGGGAAGTGAGAACATGTTGGATGATGTAAAGAAGCAACAAATGCAGGACAGCAGCAGAAAGGCTGTTGTTCTGATGTCCGGTGGGCTAGACTCGACGACCATTGTGGGAATGCTCCTGATGAGGAAGTTCACGGTGTATCCGTTGTCGATAAATTATGGACAGCGGCACGCCGTCGAAATGGAGGCTATGAAAAACATAGTCAAGTGGTATCAGGATCAGAAGCTTCCTGTCAAAGATGTCTTTGAGCTACAGCTCACGGACCTTGCGCGTATAGGTGGGAGTGCTATCACGGATAAGGCTATCGAGGTTCCGAAGAACAGGGATGACAAGAAGATATCCTCCGAGATACCTGTGACGTATGTGCCAGGGAGGAATACTATTTTCCTCGCGATCGCTTTGGCATATGCTGAGGTGAAAAAGTGCAAGAGCGTCGCGATAGGAGTCAATGCACTCGATTACTCGGGGTACCCGGACTGCAGACCGGAGTACATCCGAGCTATGAGCGAGGTAGCGAAGCTTTCGAGCAAGCGGGCAGTGGAGGGAAAGCCTATCATCATCGAAACGCCAATCATCAACATGGATAAGGCGACAATTATCAAGACAGGAATGAACTGCAGACCACCGGTGCCGTATGCACTGACGTGGAGCTGTTATAACCCGCAGGAAGACACTAAGGGTATTGTGGACAAGGTAAAGGGAACCAAGAAGTACAAACCTTGTGGTGTCTGCGATTCGTGCAAACTACGGGCGAAGGGGTTTAAGGAAGCCGGTTTCGAGGACCCAGCACTTACAGCACCTGCGCCTACGACTCCAGAAAAGAAGGCCTAGGTAGGTGATGGAGGTAAACCCTCTGAGCTTCATGGAGACGCCCTTTGCGAAAAAAAATGTCCAAGGGAGCCAGGAGTTAACTCCCTTGGACAGACTGCGGGGGAAATATTCATCGTGATTTTAGACTACTTCCAGGCTAACAACTACCTTCGAGGCATCTGAGTCGGCCTTCTTATCAACCGCGATCGCAATGTTCGAAGTTCCTAACGGCGGGGATGANGTCCCAACCTTCAGTGAGGTAATATCCTTTATCCACGCGTGCTCCTCGTCCTCTTCTGCATCCCAGACGCTATCGACCAGCTTCATGTAAACTACATCTTCACCTGCACCAAGAGCCCCTAGATACTCTAGGATCTTGTCCTGAATCTGTGTTGCACCATCGGCAGGTACCAAATTCCTGTCAACCTGTACCTTTACGTCAACGTAAATATCCTGCTGAGTAACCTCATACCAGTCAACCGGAATGCCCGCAGGTCTCGAATTCTCGATAGCCGCATCCACCTCCGCATTCGGCGAGCTTACACCCCACACGTAGGCCGTAACCTTATGTATATCTAGGTCTTCATAGATGCTGACACTTATAACACCATCCACTTCCAAAATCGCTAACCTAATCGCTTCCAGCGTACCCCTAGCCAGAGCAGTTAAAGCCCCCTTGCACCTAACCCTAAATGCATCATCCTCTTCAGCATCAGAGCCTCCCGTCGTTGCGCTAGAGTTTGTGAGCGAGACAACTCCAGGTATTGGAGTTTCAAGCTGTGTGATGGTGTTTGCGGCCACATTACCATCCGTCCCAGGGTCCTGTGCAGTAATGTTCGCGGTCGCAGTACCGCCGGCAATTGTTACCGCTGCATCTGTCTCAAACTTGATTGCCTCATCACCAGAGGTCTGAACCACAGTGCCTGCAGGAATCACTGTTCCATTAACCCCGCTAAAGGTAACCTGCCCAGTCGCCTTAGAGGCTGCATTCCTCGTCTGACCTATGAGAGCAGCAACCCTGTCCAACGACTCTCCTGTCGCGTAGTCCACGAAAGCGGAGTAATAAAATGCTTCTGCCATTTCCCAAAGCCTTTGCTCCTCAAGAGCCTGTATCTGTAGGAGCTTCATCAGGGGACTAGTATCCGTCAAATCGATGTCACTCCCGAAGAGTTCTTTCGCTTTCTCCTTCTTTTCTGCGAGAATCGTCTCGTAGGTCTTAACCACAAATCCGTTTGGCACTACCCCATAGGACATCACGACCACCTCACTCTAAGGTTACCTGTGTTTTGATCTCTTCACCAGTTAACATTAGCAAAGACATCGACCATTTCTCTTGCTGCTGACTCCTGGTCACCGAGATCGCGAGTACATTCTTCGTATATGTATACTTCATTGCAGCCAGCTCTAGCTCTCTTTTCTTAACAGCATCAGTATCAACGGACATCACATGTGCGAAGTCAAATCCAAAATCAGGAGCAAAGATATCATCCCCAAGGTGAGTACGAAATAAGACCTCGAGGTCCTGCTTTACTTTGTCCTGTCCCTCGATCATGTCAATCTCCTTAAGGTCGTTAAAGACAACATCCATCTTATCATCGAGTTTAAACGTCTTTCCGTACATCTAGGACACCTCCACTTTATACTGTACTCCTGAAACGTTAGCCACTAGCCAAACCTTCCCTGAGACTGTTTCCTTCCAGATTGCTTGTGTATTAGGTGCCAGCGCTGGCTCGGTTGCTTGCACATACGTAGGTAACGCTGTGCCTCCGCCACCGCCTGAGCCCCACTTGCTTGTAACCCCTTGTGAGTGACCGTAAATTGTGTCTCCATCCCTCCATATCATTCCATTTTCAGGAACCTCAGGAGTACCACCGTCAGTTAGCCAAACAACTTTTCCTAACTGTACCTTATCTTTATCAAAAATGACAATGTCTCCCTCTGGAATCTCCCACCCGTTAATCTCGAGCTCGTTCTGTGTGGCAAAACCCCCAAGGATAAAGGCATCGCGGTAATGAAACTGTACATCGTTATCTAGGTCTTTCTTGACGACTAGCTTATTGTCCACAAGAAGGTTTTCCATCGACCACTTGGAGAATCCAGCTAGAACCACATCCCCAATTTGGATGGGCATTAGAACAACAGATGTGCCACCCTTAGGAAACACTACCGGTACATCTAAAACCTGCACGTAGTTTTGCTTTTCCCTCGTTACCTTGACCCTTATGTCGCACGTCATCTCTTCCCGGTGAACAGCATCCACTATGGCGGGTACTAAAGTCCAAACCCCAGTGAGCCTCTGATTAATTAAATCCCAGACTCTTTTCGCTGGACCAGGGCCTACAACCGGCAACTCTATCCTTCCTCCTCATCGAACTCTTCATCAAATTCGTATGGAATGCCTTCTCTAAAAGCAAGAAATGCTTCCTGAGTCCCTTGGATCTTTTTTATGTTCGCTTCAATCACATGTTCATTCTGATTACTTACATACTTGAAGCTCTGAACCTTGAATAGCTGAAGTTCCGATGAGTATGTAATAATGTCCCCTTTTCCTCGTTCATAGGACTCCGGAATGCTTTCAACCAAGAAGACAGTGTCCTTATTAACCTTAGGAATGAGAAACATACGCAAGGTCCATTCATCTTTCTTTTCCCCGGTTGCCTTAGTGTCTGCTTTTACCACCGAAATAAGTCCTGATTTAGCATTAACCCTTAGCCCCGTTGGAAAAGCATAATTTTTCCTCATAGCATAGAAGTTCCCGTTCCTGATATACCACTTCCAATCGCTTCCCATTTTCTTATTCACAATAACATCGATCCACCGTCCAATAGACTGGTCGGATGTGACATAAAACCTTTTTTCCGGGACCACTGTACCATCATCCTGAATGAATGCCACTTGAACCGCGGTGTAGCTCAACAACTTCTTTAACACATCCATCCACTTAGTCCCTTGTACAAATGAAGCATTAACATAAACATTCAATAAATCCTTCGTTTGCTCTTTACAAATAAACTTAGTAATAATATCAGCACCCTCTCTTCTAACCTCAACAGTTTGCACTTTACCTATAAAGATTGTATTATAGAAATCTAAATACCCACTCTTTAGAACTACATCAGAGTCCTGCCCAAATAAACTCCCGAAGATTCCCATATTCCAAATCTCAATAGTCGTTTCCACTGATTTGGAACTACTATCCCCGTTAACCTCAAACTCGATCCTCATGCCTTGGCGCCATTTTCCATTAATATATTTTCCGGTATCGTAAATTCTTCCCTTGAGAGCCTCCCCTATAGCTGCCTTAGGAGAAGGTCCTATTGCCACTTCCGTATACCTTCCAAATAGCATCTTACGACATCCCCGGAAGTCCAAGCACTATTTGTACATTTTCCTTATCCGTTGTAATTGGTAGCATTGAGAAGTACGGAGTCCTCCAAACAGGCTCATAAACAGCGATATCGTACCCAGGAACTAGTTTCCCATGAAACACTACCGTCTTATCGAATACTCTAACCACAGATGCTATGAGAAAATCCTCTATAGCGTTATATCTAAATGAAAACATGAAACTAACTCCATTGATCACCGTGAAGAATGACTGAGGGTAACCGATCTTTGCATCTGTCTTAATCTCAAAGACATTCATAACTTCTCCTCCTTACTTAGGCCAAATCCATCCGGGACGATTATTCTGAACCCACTCTACAAAGTTATCCCAAGCGGACTTATTTTCTTCATTCTTCTTGTGCGGCCGATAAAGGGTTACTTGTTCTCCATCCTTCGTAATCGGTGAAACCTCGTACACTTTCCCATCTTTATCAGTCACATATTGGAAGTTCGCAGGCAAGTATTCCACAGTCATTATTTGCCTGAAAGATATCTTAACATCGAACGTGTTAGCCGAGGTATTCTCGACCGTAGGTTCTAGTGAAGCAATCACCATCCCATCAAATTGTCCAAAATCACAATACATTGTAAATGTTTTCTTATTCCACCAAGTCATGTACAGCCACTCGTACGCCTCGTACCTTGTCCTAAACCCATATTTGCCAGGGCTATGGTCATCGAAGAGGCGGAGTCTCATCTCAAAGCTCGGCTGCGCATGGAGTATATGATCCGCGATGACTGCTCCTGATTCTACTACTTCTTCAGTCACTTGCGAGCTAAGCGATAGGTCAAGTGCCGAGACTGCCTTAAACTGCCTAACCTCGATTGCGTTTCCGTCCTTATCTAGGAACGCAAGGTAAACGTCTTCGTTCATCGAGTCACCTCTTCTGATTCAGCTGCAAAAGACGCGTTCCACCGTTTCATTGCTTCATCGGCAGCCTGATTAATCACATTCTTTAACTGGTCCTCCTGCATTGGACCTGCGATTTTAACCCCTCCGAGGTTTACGCTAAGACTTGGATTAATAATGCTAACCCCCTTATTAACCGTAGCCGGGGGAGCTCTAGGCCCTCCTATAGTGGTCATTTCACTCAACTTAACGCTCTTCGCCCACTCCTTGTTCGTGCTCTTAAGAGTGTTACCCAAGTCAGCGACAGAAGCCTGTGCAGCGCTTGCTCCCCAGGCAACATGNTCGAAGATAGTGTCGGGGCTTCCAAACATCCAGTCCCATCCCGCCTTAAACCACTCGGTGACTTCCTTCAGATGTCTCACAAGCTCAACCAGTGCCATTATAAGCGCGAATATCGCTGTTATGATCAACACTATCGGGTTAGCATAAAGACTCGCGTTCCATGCCCATGTTGCAATCGCAACAGCAGTCAAGCCCACCGTTAAGAATGGCAGATTCCCTGCCATTGCTGCTATTGCACCTATGAGAAACAATATTGGTGAAGCGCGCATGGCCAGATTCCAGTTCCACTGAGCGATGGTTGCAAGCCTTGTTGCCATAATCTGCGCGTACATCTGGAGCGTTTGCAACTTCATCGCTACCCATGCGCGAAGGTTCGAGAGAGCGGTGATATTCATAAGCTTATTGTACAGCACCAGCAGGGCATTATAAATCTTCTGTGCGATAATATGTCTATTGACCGTGGCATTAAGTACCCTCATCGATGTCGTAAAGTGTAAAGACGCAATATTCGCTGCTACAGTAGCAATTTCCAGTGCTATCATGCCTGCAGTTGCGGCTGCCACCCAGTAGTTACCCTCTTTCATCGCGTCATCAAGAAACATGAACTCTAGAATCAATCCAGCAGCGGCCGCTGTCACCGCTACTAGCTTAAGTGCCAGGAATGATAAGCTAACTGCCGTCTGCCTTGCCGCAATCCCGAGTGCCCCGAAAGCCTCTTTGAAAAGCATCGCACTCGTCATTCCTTTACCCATCTGCTTATTCAATAGTACGACTGCAGCTGCCATCATNACTAAGGTACCGGTGGTAAGTAAGATCTTAGACCCTATCGTCGTAAACAAATATCCCACGATCACTAACACCCCTATCAGTACCTTTATCGGTGTCGGAAGTCCTAGCATCCAGTCTGCAAGGGCTTTCAGTAGCTTATTCCACCAGAGAAAGATGGGTGCAATCTCCTGAGAGATAGACGCGTATAATGCCTCTAAGCTACTTTTGAACATTTCCGTAGTTCCCTTTAGGGTTTCTAGCCTTTTAGCTGTTACCTCAGAAGCGATTGCAGCATCCCGAATGACGCTNTCCGCGTTCTCAAGATCCACCGTAATAGTTGAAATTATCGCGTCAATTTCTTCACCAGCAAACCCCATTTCTGACAGNTGACGTGCCAAATCGGCAGTGTCCACCGTTCCCCGGGAGACTTGCTCTCTCCATCTCAAGAGTAGTTGAGTCGAATCCTCGGAGAACCGCATGAAAATAGCTTCCTTAGCAGCTGCTGCAGTTAGACCTAGCTCCCTCTCCCTGATTGCATCACCGCCTTCACGCAGCAGCGCTGACCACATGGTGATCGATTCAGCACCAAATAGGGCTGCTAAAGCAGAGTTTCGTTCAGCAGTCGCCATCCCGGACATAGCACCATTCAACTCATCCACGACGTCCGCGAGAGACTTAACATTACCCGTCTCGTCAACTAGAGACAATCCCAAGGTGTCAAGCATCTCTTGGACACCTTTTGTCTCCTCTGCAACTCCACCAGCGGCCTGTTGCAACCTTATCAAAGACCTTCTTAACGCTCTACCCGCCAAGCCCGCTCGGACCATGTTATCGGAGGCAATCATAAGAACGGCAAGCGTCTCTTCCATCGAGATTCCTGCAGCCTCTGCTGCAGCGGAAGCAAACTTCAGTGCCTCTGCGAACTGATCCACGGTAGCAGCTGAATGTGTGGCTGCTTGAGCGAGCTCTGAAACAACTACTGTCATGCTGCCCGCAGTATCAGCGGCAGTAGCCGTATTAAGATTGAATCCACGTAAAACACCGACAGCCAGATTAGCAGCAGCTGCAGTATCCACAAGCCCAATGGTAGCAAGCTTCAAAACTCCTCGTGCAGCACCCATCGTTTCCTGGAAGCTCAAACCCGACATGGCGAGCTCTCTCATTGCTTCGCCTGCTTGTGCTGCTGTCCACTCGGTATCTCTTCCTAGCCTTATCATCTCTTGACGAAGCGCTCGCGTGTTTTCCTCGTTAGCATTCATAATAGTGCCAACGACGACGGACTGATGTTCAACCTCCGTGTAAGCCTCCACCATGTCTCCCATCGCTTTCCTAAACTGCATAGAGGCCCTTGACATCAGTCCTCCGGCAGCAAGCATACCGAACGAAAGAAATAGAAGCGAGGTTCGAAGACCAGTCATTGCTTGAGCTTCAGCATCTGCCGCTTTCCTGCCCTTGTCCATCTGTTCAACGACTTGATCCATGCCCTCTATCTTCATTTTGAACGCGATGCCTCCAGCTCCGGGACCAACGATTTCTTCCCTCGGCCTTCCAACCATGTTCTCACCTGAATTGAACAGCGTGCTTACTTACCGGCCTTGGCTTCGACTGCCCCCGCTTCTCACTAAAGACTTGGTTCTCATAGTACTCCTTGAGGAAAATTCTGTGGCGAAAGAACTTTTGCAAAGGCCATCGCATAACGGTGTCTACGTCCCTGCCAAATTCCTTCGCGACCAGAAAAAAATCATACTCCTCTTCCTTCACTTTCCGAGCAAGTTTTTTTGCACCACCTCAGATAGTCCCAAGGCATTCTCAATAGCAGAAATGAGCAGTGTCAATGGTCCCGGCTTCAGTCTATCAACATCCACACTAGGCTCCACTACGCATGCTTTCACCAGCTCAGAGAAGTACTGCTTCCTGTTCAGCGTTCCGCGGCGAACATCCGTACACCTATCGATGATGGCGGTATATTGCTCGCCACTTATTTCCCTTATCTTGAAGGGAATCCCCATTATGAGCTCTTCATGCAGCACTTCCCCATCGCAGTACATCCTGCTAAGGTCAGGCCCTGGTCGCTTTGGTTCTTCCATAGCTTTCACTCCTGGTAAGGAAAAACAAAGGCGGAGTTATTCTCCGCCTCACTCTTCCTTGTACCCGTAACCCATGAAACCCCACTCGTAGTCTGGGGCTTCCTTCTCGTTGGTAGCGAACTCCGGCCACTTCGTTATAACGCAGTACTCGATGACCTTGCGCTTAAAGCCGAACGCATCCTCCCAGCCTGGGTCAACAATGACCTCGAACTTGAAAGGCTGGAAAGGTGCATCGCTTTGCATCGCTTCACGCTGCTTATTCAAGAGCTGCCTCAAGTACTCGTTACTATCGCTGACGGACTTCAGGGTAACGGTTGCTTCAGCCCCAGAGGACGGGTCCACATTAAACCCGACCTCGCCCTTAAGTCCGCTTATCAGCGTCGTCTCAGCAGTCGGCGTTATTCCAAAGCCATCCGGGCCTATGCCCGTTATGACTTCGCCACCTATTTTCAAGGTGACCCTGCGCACATCGAAAACCTTTGGAGGTTCTGCTCCCTGGTCAGCCATTTACGTCACCTCACAGCTGTATCGCGAGATTCAGCCTAATCTCCTGGATGTGACCCCTCAGGTATATGGTGACATAGACATTCTTCAATATCCTGTCAGTCCTATCTGCCTCAGGGATATCCGCGAAATCAGGCACTTCAACCACGTAGCCGCGGTGGAAATCTCCTCCCGAATCGGTCCACGGAACTCTCAACGCACCCTGGAGAACAGCGTCCTCACAGGTGTGCTGGATCGTGCTCTTCACGATTGCGATACCACTCGCATCGTACGGGATAGCCGTATCCTGGATAAGGTCCCCGAGGTCCTGCTTGATAGACTTCTCGAGCCAGTACCTCGTCCTCGTTATGTCCACGTACTTGTAGTTACTTCCCTCAGACGTTAGTCCATCACTCGGGCGATACTCCCCTGACCTGTAGAACAGGGCGTTTATCTTCGATGTCTCAAGGTCAGTGACTTCAGTCTTCGAGAACTCGGTAATGTTGTCCGAGTCAAGCCCTTTGATAGGCTTCCACATCATCTTATCCCAGGGAACGACTAGTGACATCCTACCAGCCACTGCTGCTCCGACATCGTCGTCTGAACTCGAATCCTTGTGAGCTATGAGCATCACGTTCATAGACACATAGGATGTAATACTGAGATCCGTCTTCTGAGTATCCTTGGTTTCGTCACCCCTGCCTGGGATGACCGTCATCCACGTGTAGGTGTCACAAAGGTCTACGATCTCAGACAAGATACCCCAGTCCTGCGGTCCAGCACCTCCGTTACCGGCTCCATCGGTGAACGCGCAGAAGTAAACAATATCAATGTCGCTTTCGTAGTCCTTGATGACTGCCTCTAACGACGTCAGATCGTAGTAGTCGTAGTCAACGTTCTTGTTACCAGCACCATTGATGAAGATCTTGGTGCCTTCTGAGCCGACCTCCGCTTTGTTGGCCCCTGGGTCTACTGGAGGATCATTATAACCATACTGTACGGTGTACCCGACAATGGCCACGGTCCCTCCTTTCACAGGCGAATGGGCGAACGAGGCAGCAGCCCCTGCAGCTATCGACTCGGCAACCACGCTCTTGACGTCCACCTTCACAGCCCAAAGCTTGGCTACGCCTTGGTTGAAGACCATCTGAGCGGCTTTATACACTTTGCTAGAGCTACCGAAATCGGTCTCGATATCATCGAGACTAGTGTAGGACTTCACTACATTTTCTCCTAGTCCGCCACCTTCATTCTCACCAATGAGGAGAATGTTACCGTAGGACGGTGACACTTCCCCAACGGCTTGAATCGTCGTATCAATTATGACTGGTTCGACTGGCATCTAGCTCACTCCTTTTGCGCCTTCATTATCTTCGCGATGATTTCCTCTTTCTTGTCCTTCAGGTCTACATCCAAAAGGAACTCTTCCTCGGCAATCTTGACCACTTCAGACTTGAGCTTGCCGCTTAGCTCCTCGGGGGTGTAGCTCTTCTTCTTCGACGGGGTCACTTCGACCTTCTTTTTGTCCACGGCCACCGTGACCTCCTTAATTAGTCCCATCTTAAGGGCACGTCCGACCTCGAACTCCTGCCTAGCGGAGAGCTTATCAAGGACAAGCTCCTCACCGGGCATAAGAGTCGTGTTCAGACTTACGAGCTGAACTGCTCGGTTTGCTTTTACCTTCTTAACCATCTTCTCACCTCACCCTGGATACACTGGAACCTTCTCAATCACATCGATGGATTCAATGGGTTCTTTCTCAAGAACCTCCCAGTAGGATACATTAAGCGTAAACGTCCTTCTCCTTGTGATTGCGCCCTCAATCTCGAAGTCCGTATTACTTATCGCGGAGATGGCTATCACAGCCATATCGTCCCTCTGAAACTTATACTCGAACCATTGATGAACCTCTTTGGCGATTTGCTCTGCAATGATGATTCCATTTATCTTACGCTGTCCCTCAAAGACGTCTTCCGCGTAGATCTGTACCATCAGAACATCATGCTTCTTTGCGCCTAGTGTTCTCCTCACCCAAGATGCAATGACTGTAACTGCCACATCCGTATTGTCATCCGGATACTTAGGTCCGAGGAACTTGATTTTGTCATCCACTAGCTCGTACTCCGAGGGATCAAAGACATACTCTTCATCACCGTAGATGCCTTCAACCCTCACAATTTGTGTTATTTTCGTTGTACATAGCACATACTCATGGGTTGGTTCCATATACCTTACCGTGCAGGTAACCTTCTTTTGCTGTACAATGATATCTTTCAATACCCTATTATCAACCGCATCTTGTAAGGTGTACTGTAGTACGATAGCAGGAAAGCTCTGACACTGGTACTGATTTGCGTATATCTTCTGAGCATGAAAAGGGACACCTTCCACTGTGAAGTCTTCAGGAATCCCTCTGATGATGACTCTTTTCTGCTCTTCACTTAGCATTTACCCGTCACCTTCTGAATATCATACAGCATCACACACCCATGCTGAGAGTAGTCTTCTGCTCCGAGGACTTTCCATTGCTGCCCCTCTTCATCGATCACGATGTCCTGAAGCTCAATCTCTGGTAAGGTGTCCTGTGAGATTCTGACGTAAAGTATTGAGTCCCCTTTCCAGTGAGCACCTCTCTCTTCCAATTGCAGCGAGTATACCGGCACTATGACACCTTCAAACTGTATCTGCTTTTCCGTGCTCTCTTCAGCATACCCATCAACTATCTGGGTTTGTCCCTTCTTCTTCAAAGTAAGCGTCTGCTCGAAGGTCAGCAGTGTTTGTCCCAGATCTCCAAAGGGTGCTGGCAACCTAAACCACTTCCGCAACCTTCTGAATCACTGTAAAGTAGCCCTGCAAGACGGTGTACTGCAAATCATTGAGCGGGTCAACCACCTGTAGCTCATACCAGTTCCTTCCCACTGTGATGACTTTAGTATCATCATTCTTAAGCTGAAGCTCCATCCTTCCTGCAACCGCGGAGGTTACCACTATGTCTAGCTCCGTCTTTTCAAGCAATGCATCAAGGTCGTCCTTACTCTCTTTGACTATGAACTTGCGCTCAGTGAAATTAGTCAAATCAAAATCGTCCCCTTCATCATCGATAATGTGAAACTCCAGCTTAATTGCGTCACCCTGATAAATCCTAATCTCAGCATCCGACATGACAAATACCCTCCAGAGAGATTTTCCTTAAAGCTACTCCTTCAATCTCCATTTTAACCTTTGCTGTGCCTTCAACGTTCATGTAGACTGAACCTCCATTGAGATACTCACTCGGATAGGCCTTCCGAAGAGATTAGAAGCATACTGACTAACATCATCGCTAAGCTTGCTGAGCAAAGGTCCGAAGATAGGCCTGGCAGGAATCATTAGCTTCGTGGTATGCATGCCAAGAGGCCAGCCAAGTGCACTAAAGAACCTTCTGACTGCATCTCCTTTCGGAGTACCTGGAGTTACATCAACCGTGAACCCATACTCAAAAAGCAATGCCAAGGGATCGCTGACCCTCACAGTATAGGTCGTTTCGTCATCCTGTACGATGGACAACGAATCGCGGAGTTTTCCTGTATGCAGCAACGGTGTCTCTCCACCTTGTCCGAAAACTGCTCTCGCCCAAATCGTAAACTGACTCAGAGCATGCCAGTTAGCTCCAACGGACCTGCCACTTGTGTCGAACTGCTCTTTCCAGAGCTGCTCAAAACGCATCGCCATGTAGTCCGAGAGCTGTGCAACCTTCTTCTGGATAGACTGTCTATATCCATCTATAGCGTTCGCGATAGACATTGATTCCTCCTCCAGTCCTTGGAGGGACGAAACCTTTAGAGCTTCGTCTGGTCAACTGTCTCTGGGTCTTCGCCCAGCTCGAACGGGTCTTGAGGCCTATCGTCAAACATCGGGGTACTCGTAGCCTTGAATTCGTCAGCAATCTCATTTAGAGCTTCCTGGGCCTCTTCCTTCAAGGCTTGAGCTTTCAGTTCAAGGTCATCTTTCACTGAAACTACTCCGATGCGTACTTGAGAGTATGAGCGTGAAACAATAAAAGAACGCCATGCTGCCCAGGCCCTTACGAACCTGTCCCTCGCGGAACCTGTACCAACACCGAGTTCCGTTGCGAATGCCTCAGCATCATCGATTTTCTGCTGTATGGTGTCATCCGCGACTTCCTTCGGTGTGATACCATTGAGGTGTATCCTCACGTCCGTGATGGTCACAGTCATGGCGTTCCCACCAAGAGCTGGCCTTACGACAGTAGGCCAGTCAGCTCGCGAGCCGCATCATCGAGGGTCTTCATCGGCTGCAGGAACTTCGCGATAGCGTACCCCATCGCGAATTTCGCCTGCATCGAATACCTCTCGACTACGCTCGGACCGTCGAACAGAGTGCATGCCGGTGCTTCCGTGTCCAGGATGACCGCGGTTTCCGAAGCCAACGCTGACTCCGTACCAACCCTCAGGTTCCCTAGCATCTCGATGCCGCCCCTCGCAACAGTAGCTCCACGCTCGTAGACTTCCTTAATGTTCTCGTTCGCAAGGAAGTAAGCGTAGACCTGGGACTGCATCACGATTGCGTTCGGATCATACCCAAGGTCCTGGATAGTTGCAACCACAGGCATTATGTCGTCCATCGGGTTGTCCGTCCCCGTCCAGTCTCCACCAGCGACGTCAGTGAACTTCGCGAACTCCTCAGCTATCTGTTTGTTCTCCATCCTAGCGAGGTCACGCGCAGCATCCTTGATGTTCATCCGCATGATGTCGACTTTGCTGTCCATCTCGGCTTCCTTGCTGATAGCCACATGGACAACGTTCTTCCACTCCTCGAAGTCCAGGTCCTGGTAGGCCTGAGCACTCAGAGGAGCTTCGACGAGAGGCGGAACCTTCTCGTGACCAGCCAGCTTGGTAGCTACCGGCCACTTTCCAGACCTCTTGGTCCCGGTATCGATAACCCTGCAGAACGGCCTGAGGTTATACTTCGGATGGGCAAGCCCTAGAATCTCTTCGACGATGACCTCAGCCTTCATCCCATCTGTGATGTCACTATCGATTACTATGCCTGGCATTTTAGTCACCTCACTTTATGAGCTTTATCATCACTTCGGTGTCGCCATTGGCTGCGTCCTCAACAACCACGCCGGCGGCAATCTCCAGCTCATCGACACCGCCCACCCAAGCAACGGCCTTGCCGTTTGCGTCCGACTTGACGTAAGTACCCTGGTTCAGAGCACCTGCAGCCTTCTCTACTTTGCACGTACCCTCCAGAAGTATCTCGATGTCCGACTGTCCGGACGCTGGAGCCGCGACAGACTCCACCGGCACTCCATGAGGTCCCCGTGCACCTGCGCCTGCTTGTGCCCAACCACTTGTGTCGAATACGTGGAAGCGCTTAGCAGTGACTGCTGTCGTAGTCTTGCTCTTCGCTTTGATCACGTACATATCGCTTGTCTGCATTATCTCGGTCTTCGTCATTTTAGCTCACCGTCCCTTTCCTGATAAGCTCCTCTACCGGTTCCTCGTGCCCAAGCAGTTCCTTCCTAAGAGCCTTCTTCTTGCTCTCCCTCTCAGAAAGTTCCCTCTGCTCCGGGGCACCAGAGGTCTGCGGCTGAGGCTTCGCGTCTGCCTTCTCCAGCATCCTGACGTCATTGAGCAGGACGTTCAGCTGCTCCTTGGGCAGCTTACTAAGCTCAGCGACCATCGTGTCCCTCTTGTCCTTGGTCGTCAAGCCTTTCTCAATCCGCTTGTCGACAACAGACTCGGCAAGGGCCTTAAGCTCAGCAGCCTCTCGCTGGAGCTTTTCCTGCCTAAGAGCCTCTAGCTCTGCCTTCATCTGTTCGTTCTGCTTCTTGAGCTCGTCCTTCTCCTTGTCAGGGGGAGTTGGCGTAGCGGGCTTTGGAGCTGTCTGCTGGGCCGGATATGCAGGGTACGTTGACTTCATACCCTTCGGCACCAGTACAACATACTCCAGAGCTGCCCCATCGACCTTGAGGACTTTCTTCGAAGGCAATGGGTAGCCTGCTAGCTCTTCCTCTGGCGGAGTCTGCGGCGGAGGAGTCTCAGGTTCCTGAGCAGGCGGGTATGCCTGCTGCATGAATTCCTGTGGTGTGTCCTTACCATCCACAATAACCACCAAGAATACTTTAGCTTCTGGCGAATATATAAATAGGGGGTGAAGGGTAAAGGATATCCTCATGAAAGGGCGTTCAAGATGTCTTCATCACGAAGCCTTAGCCCCTGGTTTCTAATACGAGGCCTCTTGTCAAGGATTTCTTTAATCCCCTTTCTAGTGAGATGCTTCCCCTCAACAAACATCTCTATGCACTCAAACCACCAGGAGTATTTCTCTTTATTCAAAAATCTCGTCATTACAGAGCAGTTTTCGATTCCCTGAATACGTAGGGACTTCTTCCTGAGGGTGCTTCCGATAGAATAATTGAGGAGCTCTGCCTTAAGACTCTCGAGCTCGTCGATTTTCCCATAAATCTCTACGTATGGTAAGAGCTTAATACCAAACCGCATCTTGGGTCTGCGATTGACCGAGATACCGACGGTCGCACGCTTAACTAGATGCTTTCCCTTCAACTCGTTCAATTGTGCACACCTCACAAGCAGGATTCTTAACTATGCATACTCTGTCATAACTGACAATCTTCTCAATGATATGACGTACATCACAGCTAAGGACAGTGATTTCAACGCTAAAGCCTGTATAGTCTCCATTCTCGATTTCAAGCTGTTTTTCCGGAGTATCAATTTCAACTGCAATCTTGATTGTGTGCTTCTCCTTATCATACTCGTAATCGATAACCCTCCCATGGTTAGTCTTGTCTTTGTGACTTCCAACACCGACAGGGATTCCTAGGACTCGCTCTGGCCTATCATCCAAAACCTCAGGAGAGTACCAATCACCGTTCCAAACCCCATATGAGAGTGCACTACCAACTACAACGTACTTGTCCCCGTACCTTCCGAACTTTTCGATAGACAAGTACATGGACTGCTGCTTAAGACACTCGCCCTTTTCTAAGGTTTTCTGCAACCCTGGAAGTTCCACTTTGGCAAACTCCCAGAGGTTAATGTCCGCATCCTCTCGTTTCATGGCGTAGGTTCCTTTGAGGTTTTTTCCCGAGAAATTGAACCTCTTGAAAAGGTTTCCATCTTCCAGTATGTTAACCTCCCCGCTGTCAACAATCTCTGTCCATGCAGGTGTGTTCTTTGTCGGGTTACCAGGCTCCCCAGGTTTTATTAGCTCAGGACCGTTGGTACCCTTCTTCCAAAACTCCTTTGAATACGGGTTCCGAATGCTAGCACTCGAGGGTCCTTCCAAGGGGTTCTGGTTAAGAACGTACATCTTTCCCTCGGGTAGAATAAACAAATCCCAGTGTTCTACAGAAGGACCAGCCCTTATAACTACTTGTCCTTTCCACCAGTGATGCTGTAGGACAAAAGACCCTTTCTTCAGGTCGACCGCCACTACACTCTCGAAGCACGCCCACGTTGCCGTGCTATTCTCAGCCAACTCACAATCTGTCGTAGTTCCCAAGTAGTACTTGTCATCTTTCTCTAGCAAGAAGTGCTTAGAGTCGTACTTCTGCTTGACCTTGAACTTGATGTCCTTTGCCTTCACTAACTCGTTCCTAATCCTAATTCTCTCTTCCCTAGAGGCACTAAGCCAGTACTTATACCTCTCGGGAATTTTGTCCCTAATGTCTTTCGGCAAGGCGCTAATCCCTTGAGGAGGAATCCAGTTCTCTTCGACAGCGCTCTTTGTTAGCACATAGGGTAGCTGGTCTTCTGGCATCCAAGAGTTCCAGAAACCAACCTCTTCACCCTCGAGCTTCGACCATGGAAGCTTGTGAGTGTGATTATTTGCCATTTTGACTTCGTAGTTTTCAACTTCATGCCAGTGATTTTCTGCCACAGTAGTCTTTCCCTTACCGTCCTTTCCTATGTGCACTGCATGATGGTGATTATCGCTGTCATCCGTCTGTACTTCTGCCACCATGCCAACCCTTGGGATGAAGCGGAAAATCAGACGTCCACTAAACTTTGCTCCATGCAGGAAATACTCATAAAACCACGTTTTCCTAGCCCCGAATTCAACTTCACCCTTGTCAACGATGAGCATGAATCCCGCTTTCTCCCTAGTCGCACCCACGGTCCCTGGCTCAAATTTACCTTGAACGTCTAGCCAGTCAACTGGCTGTCGAGCCTTCTGTCCTGCTTGTGCGTGGACATCTGATTTCGGCCACTTCCAGTTCACTGATTTCTCATACTTCTTAGCCTCACTGATAGATTCAGGNTCCTTCTTCACGACGCCAGCAGGCTGNGAGAAGATCGTCCACCCTTCCAGTTCGCCGTTAATGTTAGTCCTAAAGTCATGATGGACAGACTTTCCGCGGAAGTGTAGTTGAATAACGAACCTATGGGTCTTTGACTCATCCGGCCAGGATGTTTGCATTTCCTTCTCCTGCAAAAGTCCAGCTTCCTTAGCCACCTCTATCGTTGTTTTTGCGTCATAAATCTTGTCGCTGACCTTCTCTTCGATGACCACCGGTAAATATAACCTAAGCTTATCCTTATATACAAATAGGTTCTCCGCTGTAACCCGTAACGGGGTCCCTAGAGCAACATCCAAAACCGTATTCATCGTCTTACCGATGTACGCGTACTTCTTACCACCAACCATCCTAATATCTGACTCCGCGATGTCCATGCCTGTTGGAACTATGCCCATCTGATAGTTAAAAACACCCTCCGTCTTTGTAGGCAACTTCTCAATGGCAGCTACAACGAATTCCACTGTCCTCTTGTACTTCACCCACTCACTCGTTTGTCCATCCAACTCGTATCTGCTCTTGAGACTCTTGACCATCGCTCCCTCGCTCCCGGGAAGCTCGGCCACCTTCTTACCAAACTGAACCATCGTCTTAGCGTCCTGTGCCACATAGGAAGGCGTACGATTGAACTCTCCAGTACGCGGCACCCTATCAGTGCTCTGCTTAATAGGTAACTTATCGAGATGCTTCATTCTTTCGTCCAAAGAGTAGTCGTGCAGATCGCCTTTCCCTGAGATATAGAGGATATCGAATACATTAGGCACAAGATAGCTGTCTTCACCCTTTTGAAGCGAGTCCGTCTTTCTAAGGAAGCCACTAACGATCTCTCGTCCCTGGTGTTTACCCCTTATCCACATCTCGCATTCCGCATCAATTACGAATTCTTCCGGCCACTCTGACTTTTGAACTTCCTCCACGAAGGTAGGCATCCTATGGTCGATGCGGTGTCCATCGTCTGAGAAGATTTTTACATCTTTACCTTTTCTGTGAATCTGAACTCGCGCTCCATCATACTTCTTTTGCACGACAACAGGATACATATCGTCTTCCACTACCTCCACTAGGGCGTCCCAACCAAAGACAAACCCCGCTTTATATCCAATGGTTGGCTTAAGCGGAGTGAAGAACTCCATTGGCACAATTCCCCTAGCCATCTCTACCGTCTTAAATGGCTTCAATGCCTGCATCTGAATCCCATATAGTGGGATGTGATTTGTATANGGCCCAGGAACATGTCCATGTGACTTCGTTGTATCTTCAAATAAGAACTGTACCCTGTTCGCAAGCTCCGGGGGTAACATACGCAAGATCCTAAACATTATAGGCACATTCATAGGGTCTTTCTCGATGCTCTTAATCAGTATATCGATGTCTCCCTTGGTTTTGCCCCTATTAACGATGCCGCCGGTAAGATAGACATGTGGCCACGACACCCTAAAGTCCTCGAAGTGCTTAAGTACATCTTCCAGGACAATTTCCTCTCCGATAACGTGTCCGCTTGAGCCCACCGGAGCAAACTTCTCGTCTAGCTCTACAGGGCTCTGGTGTGCAATTCCAAGCTCTTCCATCCTCTTTACTACCTTCTCGTGAAGCTGCTTTAACTCCTTTGGATCGAAGGGCTGTTTCTCGTCTATCGTCTGTCTGTTCAAAGCGTTGTGAATCATGAGATGATACGAACGAACATAGTCCTCGTCAAGAGTCTCAATTTCAATGTGCTTAAGGTCCTCGAGGGATAGTACTTCATCCATCTGGATAGCTTCCCTGAGTTTCTCTTTGCCTGGTTTCTGAAGCATTGGAGTATCATCCCTGTCTTCCCACCGCAGATGTCCAGTCAGTCTCTCAATATGCTTATCTTGAGCGTACTGCTCCATCATGGGGCGCCAAATGTTCTTTATAATCCACTCCTGTCTCTCTTCTAAGGACTTATCCCAAGGATACCCCTTGGCAAACTCCACTTTGGCCTGGTAAAGCTCATCACTTTCCCCCTTCTTCCTCTTAACCTCACCGTTCTCTAGGGCAAACTGACTTTCTGTAGCGTCCAAAGGATAAACTAACTGATTAAATATGCTCGCGTAAATGTATGACATACTGTCGAATGAATCGAATCCAAAGCGATTAAAGTACCTGAACTCGAATGGCTTTGAAACCCCGAGGGCATGCATCTTAATACCTTGGCTCTTGATCTTATCCAAAAGTCCAAGCTCCTCTAGTCTTTTCAGGCAGTACGTCCTTTGCGCATGTCCCTTCCCAGGGTAACCTGCGACTTTCATGCTCATCCTACCCAGTCCAATCCAAGCAGGGTTCATCTTGATGATTTCACCTATGCACCACTCATACTCCAGGCAGGTGTTCCCTTGAGGGATAAGCATGACCTCGGTTTCCTTAGGCAACTTCTGCTTGAGGAAATCCTGCTGCCTCTTAATACTCTTGATATGTATGTCATGCTGGAACAATACGTCAGGACCACAAACAACATGAGGAACAACCTCTCTAGTCCTCTGCGCTAGCTCTTCGACGGACATGACAATGTTACTAAAGATACCATTGTCCATTACTATCATGCCCTTATAGCTATCGATCCAAGGCCTTAGAGCACCGCGAGACTTAGTCTGAACGGCACTTATCATGACACCATCCGCTAAGTCTGCTATCGGCTTCTTTTGAGCACCGACCAGAAACATCTTAAGCTTCTTCTGTTTGGTCATTGCAATCTCCTCCAGTAATCCTCCACGTCTTAAGGCATTAATGTAATTGGTTACTTGAACTTTTGCGCATCTTGAGTTTTGATTATTCCATTGCTTCAGTTTTGTGAACTGCTCTCCTAAAGGCAATCCTTTTAAAGACTCTCTGAACGCCTGCCACTTAGGGTCCTTTACGCATCGCTCTATCTCATCTTGAGTAATATTGCCTGAGTGAATAGAGCTCCAATCTTCATGAGTTCGTGGTCCAATCTTCAGCAGTTCATCGTTCGGGTCTACATTCATACCCCGTCTTTTCATTTCCTGCCATATCAGCTTATGCTGGTTGTAAAAGTCTTCCAACGACCAGGAATTGTTCTTTTCATCATGATACTTCCCGTATCTTAAGTACGTCCCGTAAGCGCGGTGACATTGAAAGTGAGCCCAGACGAGCTCTTGGTCAGGAAGGTTCTTCCAGTTACGCCCTTTATAGAATGGCATTTACCTCTCGACCTTGTGAATGTGTGGTCCTACACCCGAGTACAGAGCCACCCAGTTGCGTACCTTGTGCTGATGCCCAGTGTTGTCAGCTTTAGTCTCTCCCATGCCGTTCTCATCGACAACCGCTACGTGGGTGTGATTTTCAGGTTGTGGGGCTCCTGGCCTAACGCCCATAGGAGGAGTTGTTTTAAACTCCTTCTGTTCAAGTTCAACGATGGTTGCTATTCCCATCTGTACGAGCTCAAAAGGGTCACTTACCTGTTTGTCCATATTTTATTCCTCCTCTGGAAATTCTTTTGGCTCCTTCTTCATCTCCTGTATTTCGGCAATTACATCCTCGATATCCGTAGGAGATTTCACCTCTTGAACGGGTGGCGATGCATTCGTAGGCGTCATAACTTGCCACCCCATGATCGCGAAGAATTCCTCCTTAGTCATTGCACCAACCCTTACAGAGTAAGCTAGGGCCCGAATCAGGTCGGCATCGGGTCTTGTGACAGGATTCCATAGGTGTTTTACTGCATATACCTCCGGGTCCATCTTAAGCTCGTTCCTTACAATCCTATCGTACCACTGCCTCTCGATTTCGCGCTTAAAGAACCTCTGTACGCTCTCAATCGGTCCCTCGTATAGTGCATCTAAGGCTGCAGAGAGTGTTGCCTTCGTAACAGTTTTCTCCCTAGCAAAGATAGCTTTAGGCATCTGCCAGTTGCCCATTATCTCCTCGTCTGCCTTCTCGATCGCGCGTACTAGTCCCATGATGTCGGGCTTAAGATCAATCACCTTAGCCTCTATGGCCTTATTGTACACGATGCTTCTGCCGGGCTTAAGCTTGTTTGCGAAGGCATTCATTCTCTCCTCTTTCTTAGCAGGATCCCTTATATCGGTGGTATCCATCTGGAAAAGACCCATAGGCCCCCAAAGTCGTTTTGCACTTTCTAGCAGGTCCTTATACAACTCTAATTTGAGCTTCACGACATTCATTATAGGACTTATCGCACTTTCACCGCGCATGTCCCTTCCGAATGGCATCCTAGGGAAGTACAAGACGTCCTCTACCTCTAACCGTCCGTTCTTTGCGCTTGTGTACTCGAAATAGTCGATCATTTGCGTTTCCTCATCAAGGTGGGGAGTAATAGCTTCTGAGCTTAAAGGTAGTAGCGCAACTATCTGTCCATTNCCGTCCTTTACAATCTCGAACGCAGCCCTCCCTGTTATTTCCCTCTTGATAATCGCCATAGCGATTATGTTATCCAAGTTCACCTTTCTATTGATATTGTTGATTTTGCTCAAAATCTCTTGCGCTTGCGGGGTATTANCCTCTATCGCTGTTCTAAAGCCCTTCCTTGTTGCGTAATGTGATGTGGCATTTATGCACTGAGTCACGAGGGAAACCTTCTTGTAGGCATCCCAGGGTCCAGAGACCGTAAGGTCATTCTGCAAAGCGTCTAGCCAGTCCTCGGAGTAGAGGACACTCCCGTAAAGCACGGCAGACAGCTCCTTCTTCTCTGCTGTCTTTACCTGCAGGTCTCTGACCTTTCTCTCAAGTTTTCTGACCTTTTTCGTATTAAAGAAATCCACAATCTCACATCCTGAATGTTACTGCTACAGGCTCCTCGGACCTTACTTCGCTATTTGATGCTGCCCATACCGCATTTGCAAGTGCATCGGCGACATCCTTCGATCCGCCCCTTGGGTGGTCAACCCTTTGTCCCCGCCTGAGTTCAAGAGACTTAAGCTCATCGATTACGAACGGATAGTTGGGCAACGTTATCCTGTGAGTGTAAAACAGCTCCTTCAGCTTATCATACTCTTCCTTAGTGACATGGTTCTGCATGACATTAATTCCCTCTGATCTGATGCTCTGAATCGTCTCAGGGAATTGCCACGTGTCCGTAACGAATGTCTCAATCCAGCACCGCCTATTGAGCTCATGGACAAACTCCCTTACGAAGGATGCATTCACCTCATGTGAAGTTTTACTTTCATCCCCTTCTTCTCTTGTGTTAAACGGCGTGAACCTATGTAATAAATCGCAGATAATTACATCCCCCTGCCCATGGTGTACGAGTGCAAGCCCGAAGGCGTCATTCTTAAGAGCCGGGTCACCTGCAAGTGTGTACGGAACTCCAGGAATCCCTTGAAACGCTTTCAGCTGTTCCGCGGGAGACACCATATCAGTATTCACTGGATTCGGTCTGTTGACATCTAGACACAACTCTAAGCGGTCTGATTCCTTGAAGTAGACCTCCAGTGAGCTTGTCGGTGTTGCTCCATAGTCACGCCACGCAGTCTCAGGGTCCTTGGTAAACTCATCCTCGAGGCTTTCGAACGTAATCGTAGGATTCACTTCCCATGTCGGATACCTTCTGCAGTACCAGCGCGGATTATCCCTGTACGTCCTGAAAAGCCTCATCGCATAGTCATCATTATACATAGGACTGGTGATAACCACCCTCTTCCCATCCTTCCCGAAGGTCTTTACAGACCTGCTCAAGGTATCGTAAACCATTTCCGCGGAAGCGTTTCCTCCAGTATCCTTAAATCGCGAGAGCTCATCAAATACTACCGCTATTACTGTCTTACCTGCCAGTGAGGCACTGTTGCTGTGCTCCGATCGTATGATGATTTTGCCATCCCTCACAGGGAAAATAAACTCATTAAAGTGCTCAACGTACTCCTGGTTTTGGAACCACGGTGAGCTATCAATCCTAGCTTTCGTGTGAGCGAAAACCGTGTCTCTCGCTTGCCTATCGCTGGTGGCTACGTTGATAATGAAAATCTCAGTCCCTCTGGGAAGGCCGTACTTCCTGCAAGGATACCCCGTGTTGATGAGCTTAAAGGCCTCATAGCAGGCAATCACGGAAGCTACTGTCGTTTTACCGGCTCTCATTCCCCAAATGAGAATCATGTCTTGATACTGTTTTTTAGGGTCATAGAACTCTTGTAAGCTCTGCTTCTGCTTCGGCCAAAGCCACGGTGCATTTAGCAAATGCTCATTCTCTACGAAGAACAGAACGTCATTCATCGCTCGTAGTTCGGTCTTGAGCATTGTATGCAAGGTGGTCATGGAAACATCTCTTTGAATTTAGACTTAAGTTTTTGTTCGCTCTCCTTTACTATTTTGTCAAGCTCATTGATCTTCTCTCTTTTCACAGATACTTTTTCCAGCTGCCCAGTTTTCATATTACGTATGGATATGGTCCCATCTGTACCTACCATGTCTCTCTTCTTTCTCGCTATCCTAGCCATCTCTACTAGTTTTGCTAGCTCCTCGTAGTCCGCGACCGTCGGTATACGCACTCACCTCTATGCATCGATATTGTTAGCCTTAATTGAGTTTCCGCCCACAATTGTTATGCCGGGCGCCGTCTGAGACCCGCGGCATGTATTTCCTGTTACATTCGCGTAATCCCCGGGGATTACCTCCTCGATAGCCTTTCTCATTTTATTAGCAGTCAAGGACGTTATAACATTGCCATTAACAGTCACATACGTACACCCTATGAATTTAATGCCATCATAGGTATTATTGGCGGACTGCCCCGGATTCCTAATAACATTGTTATCTAAAACTAAGCCATCTATGTTCTCTAGCAACACTCCATCATTCTGCACTTCATTAAACACATTCTCCCCTATGATAACATTCTGCACTGAGCTTCCTGACGTAATCTGGATAGCCCTATCGCTAATAACATCTGATATATTCCCCTTGATCACGAGATTTTTTGCAGTTGCACCCAATGAAAAATCCTTCACGAAATCCGAACCTCCATACTGTGTGTTGCCTATTATATTAACGTCATGAAAGTCAGTTTCCAAAGCACAAAAGATCTCGAAGTCTATCGAGGTATTCGCCAAAAGCTCAATCCATCCACAGTTCTTGGCAACCATCACGTACCGAATAGGCGTCCCGCTAGGGTCTGTAAATTTGTTTCCGACGACAGCAAACTTCTGACAGTCTTCCATTCTGAACCCATGTAAACAATCTTTTACATTGTTACCGTAACACAAGCCCCTATGAACGTTATTAAACTCAGCAGCATAGTAGTCATGACCTTCGAAATAGTTCCCCTGTATGTTCACATCTGTGCAGGACCTTATGTAAATGCCAGCCTTCGGAGGAGTGCCACTATTGATAAATCCACACCGCCCAACGTAGACTCCTCCAAACATTCTATAGACCTCTAGTAGCTGGTTATTAAATCCATTGCCATTAAAGATCAGATTGTCGAACTTACAATATTTACCATTACCTATCACAGA
>JGI24187J35170_1000092_pt1 | contig 40968 bp, 41 predicted proteins | sample YNPBryBLVA2012_FD_35170 | JGI IMG/M metagenome (IMG submission 35170)
AGGCTCCACGGGCTTTGCCCGTGGAGCGGGGAGGGACCCCGAAGGGCCAACCGAGCGTTCCGACTGGCTTGGCCAGCGGAACGCGGGTTAGAAGCCCCTCCCCGTTCAGGAGAAAAAGCTTTTCCGTCGTGAAGCACCCACACCAGCGGAAGCATAACCAATCCCTCGCGGAATCTTGGGAAGTCTTGGTGCTTGAAGGGGCGTAGAACTTTGACTATCCTGACCCCTTCCGCCCCGGGGCTGGGTGCGGGCGCCCCGGGATCCGACTCCGAACCACGCCCGCGAGAGGGCCCGTCCTGCCATGTCGCGCTTCCGTCCGTTCCGTGCCTACAGGCCCCGGCCCGAGCTGGCCGGGCGCATCGCCAGCCCCCCCTACGACGTCATCAGCTCCGAGGAGGCCCGGGAGATGGCGAAGGGGAACCCCACCTCCTTCCTCCACGTCGGCAAGCCCGAGATCGACCTCGACCCCTCCGTCCCCCTCTACGATGACCGGGTGTACGCCAAGGGAGTGGAAAACCTCCGCCGCTTCATCGCCGAGGGGATCCTGGAAAAGGAACCCCAGCCCTGCTTCTACGTCTACCAGCAGCGCATGGGGGACCACGTGCAGGCGGGGCTGGTGGGCCTGTGCTCCGTCAAGGAGTACGAGCAGGGCCTCATCAAGCGCCACGAGCACACCCGCAAGGACAAGGAGGACGACAGGACGCGGCACGTCATGGAGCAGAACGCCAACGCCGAGCCGGTCTTCCTGACCTACCGGGCGGTCCCGGCCATTGACGAGATCGTGGACCGGGCCCGTTCCTGCGATCCCGTCTACGACATCGTCACCGACGACGGCTTCGGCCACACCGTTTGGGTGGTGGCGGACGAGGAGGACATGGCGGCCCTCTCCCGCCTCTTCGCCGAGAAGGTCCCGGCCCTCTACGTCGCCGATGGCCACCATCGGACCGCCGCCGCCGTGCGAACGGGCCAGGCGCTGAGGGCCCGGCACGGCTCGGGCACCGGCGAGGAGCCGTGGGAGTACTTCATGGCGGTGGTCTTTCCCCACGACCAGCTGCAGATCCTGGATTACAACCGGGTGGTGAAGGACTTGGGGGGGCTTTCCCCCGAGGAGTTCCTCCGCCGGGTGTCGGAGCGCTTCGAGGTGGCGGAGGCGGCCACTGCCCGGCCCGAGGGCCCCGCCCGCTTCGGGATGTACCTGGGCGGGCGGTGGTACCGCCTGGCCGCCCGGCGGGGCACCTACCCGGAGGGGCACCCCGTGCTGGGGCTGGACGTCTCCATCCTCCAGAACAACCTCCTGGGTCCGGTCCTGGGCATCGCCGACCCCCGCACCGACAAGCGCATTGACTTCGTTGGGGGCATCCGGGGCACGGCCGAGCTGGAAAGGCGGGTGAAGGAAGGGTGGGCCGTCGCCTTCGCCCTCCACCCCACGAGCCTGGACCAGCTCATGGCGGTGGCGGACGCCGGGGAGGTCATGCCGCCCAAGTCCACGTGGTTCGAACCGAAGCTGCGCAGCGGTCTCCTCGTGCGCCTCATCGAGGAGTGAGCGCGGGGAAGCGGGCCGGCCGGGCCGCGGGGGTCCGTATGACCGCCCGTCCTTTCGCTCCCGCTCTTCCCCTTTTGACGGAGGGTGACCCATGAAGATCCTGATCGCGGACGCGTTCGACAAGAGTCTTCCCAAACGCCTCGAAGCCTTCGGTGACGTCTTCGAGNACATGGCGCGGCTCGGGGAGGCGGAGGTCCTCCTCATCCGTTCCAAGACCAAGGTCACGGCCGAACTCCTCGAGAAGGCCCCCCGGCTGAAGCTCGTCATCCGGGGCGGCGTGGGCCTGGACAACGTGGACAAGGCCGCCTGCCAGGCGCGGGGCGTCGAGGTCCTCAACACCCCCGAAGCCTCCTCCGTGGCGGTGGCGGAGCTGGCCCTGGCCCTCATGCTGGCCATTCCCAACCGCCTCGTGGAGGCCCACAACTCCATGAAGGAAGGGAAGTGGCTCAAGAAGGAGCTGAAGCGCACCGAACTCTTCGGAAAGACGCTGGGGCTGTTGGGCGTGGGGCGGATCGGAACGGAAGTGGCCCGGAGGGCCGCCGCCTTCGGCATGACGGTCCTGGCCTTCGACCCCTACCTGAAGGAACATCCGGTGGCCCGCCTGGTCTCGCTGGAGGAACTGCTGGCCTCCTCCGACTACATCTCCTTCCACACGCCCCTCACCGACGAGACCCGGGGGATGGTGAACGGAGCCCTGATCGCCCGGATGAAAGACGGCGTGATCCTCATCAACACGGGGAGGGCCAAAGTCATTGACGAGGCGGCCCTGGCGGAAGCCCTGAAGAGCGGAAAGGTGGCGGCCTACGGGACGGACGTCTGGCCCAGCGACCCGCCGCCGCCGGACTGCCCCCTCCTCTCGGCCCCCAACGTGCTCATGACCCCCCACATCGGGGCCTCCTCCAAGGAAAACCTCCTCCGGATCGGCGACATCGTCGTAGAGATCCTTTCCCGGCGGAAATGAACGGTCCCCTTTAAGGAGAGTGCAAGATGGCGAAGCGGGTGATCAACTTTTACGCGGGACCGGCGGGCCTGCCCCTGCCGGCGCTGGAACGGGCCCAGGCCGAACTCCTCGATTTCGAGGGGACCGGCATGTCGGTGATGGAGATCTCCCACCGGGCGAAGGAGTACGACGCCGTCCACAACGAGGCCATCGTCCTGGTGAAGGAGCTCCTCGGCGTTCCGGACAACTACAAGGTGCTCCTCCTCCAGGGAGGCGGGAACCTCCAGTTCGCCATGCTTCCCATGAACATCCTCTGGGGGGGGAGGAAGGCCGACTACATCATCACCGGGTCCTGGGCCAAGAAGGCCCACAAAGAGGCCGTCATCGTCGCCGGCGACGCCGCCCGGGTGGCCGCCTCCACCGAAGCGGAGAAGTTCCAGCGTCTTCCGAGGCCCGAGGAGATCCAGATCCACGACGATTCGACNTACGTCCACATCTGCACCAACAACACCATTTACGGCACCCAGTGGAAGACGTGGCCCGACACCCACGGCATCCCGCTGGCGGCGGACATGTCCAGCGACTTCATGTGGCGCCCCTTCGACGTCCGTCCCTTCGGCTTCATCTACGCCGGCGCCCAGAAGAACCTGGGGCCGTCGGGCCTGGTGGTGGCCCTGATCCGGGACGACTTCCTCGACCTGTGCAACGACAAGCTCCCCACCATGCTGCGGTACCGGATCCACGCCGAGAAGAACAGCCTCTTCAACACGCCACCCTGCTTCTCCATCTACATCCTGCGGAACGTCCTGGCCTACAATAAGCAGATCGGCGGCCTCGAGGTGATCTACCAGAACAACCTCAAGAAGGGGGAGCTCCTCTACGGCTGCATCGACCGCCACGCGGGCTTCTACAAGCCGTGGGTCCAGGTTAAGGAAGACCGTTCCTACATGAACGTGGACTTCTTCCTGCCCACCGAAGAGCTGACCCAGAAGTTCATCGCCGAGGCCAAGCAGAACGGCATGGTCGGCCTCAAGGGCTACCGGGACCTCGGAGGCATCCGCGTCTCCATGTACAACGCCGTCACCGTTCCCCAGATCGAGACCCTGGTCTCCTTCATGGAGGAGTTTGTCCGGAAGAACGGATGACCTCTCCGTGCCCCCCGAAGCGGGCCGCCCGCCAGGCCGCGGGCGGCCCGTTCCGTCTGGGCCGGAAGGGTCCTTCCCCGGAAGGGCCGATGCCGTGGTCGAGGAACCGAAGGCGTTGACCGGGCGCACGATCTTCCGCTTCTGGGCGCCCCTGGCCCTCACGTGGCTCATGATGGCCGTGGAGGGGCCCTACCTCGCCGCCCTCATGGCGCGCCTGCCCCATCCCAAGGCGAACCTGGCGGCCTATGGGGTGGCCTTCGTCCTGGCCATGCTCTTCGAGTCTCCCATCATTATGATGCTCAGCGCGGCCACGGCGCTGGCCACCGGCGGGGAGAGCACGCGCCGGCTCTGGAACTTCGACGTCCTCCTCGCCGCGGGCAGCACGTCGCTGATGGCCCTCCTGGCCCTTCCTTGGGTCTTCCCCCCCTTCGCGGTTCGGATGCTTGGCCTTCCGGCCGACGTGGCCTCCCTGGCCCACCGGGCCCTCGTCGTGCTGCTTCCCTGGCCCATGGCCATCGGACTTCGCCGCTTCTACAACGGCGTGGTCATCCGGAGCGGCCTGACGCGGCTCGTCACGGCGGGCACGGTGGTCCGGCTGGCCGTCATGGGCGCCGCCATGGTCTTCTTCGGGAGGGTCCTCGGGCTCGACGGCGCGGTGGCGGGAGCGGCGGCCCTTTCCAGCGGCGTGGTGGCCGAGGCCGCCGCCAGCCGGATCATGGCGGCCCGCTCTCTGGCGGCCCTCAAGGCCGTTCCCGACCGGGAGGGGGCCCTCTCCTACGGCCAGATGGCCCGCTTCTACTTTCCGCTGGCCCTGACGGCGGTGCTCTTCCTCGCCGTCAACCCGCTGGTGACCCTCTTCCTGGGCCGGAGCCGCATGGCCCTGGAATCGCTGGCGGTCCTTCCGGTGGTGAACGCCCTGGGTTTCCTCTTTGGGAGCGCCGGAATCGCCTACCAGGAGGTCACCATCGCCCTTCTGGGCCGGCGGAAGGAGCACTACGGAGAACTCCTCCGCTTCGCCGAACGGCTGGGTGCCGTCCTGGTGATCCTCTTCGCCCTGCTGGTCTTCACCCCCATGAGCCGTTTCTGGTTCCAGGGGGTTTCGGGGCTTCGGGAAGACCTCACGGCGCTGGCGGTGCCGGCGGCCCGGATCCTCCTCCTTCAGCCCGCGCTCACGCTGGCGCTGGGGTTTCTGCGGGCGGTCCTCGTGGTGGAGGGCGACACCCGGCCGGCCACCTGGGCCACCCTCTGGGAGGTGGGCGGCATCGTCGCGGTCCTCTTCGTGGGGGTGGTCCTCCTCGACGGCGTGGGGGCCCTGGTGGCTTCCTCCGCCTACCTTCTGGGCCGTGCCGCCGGCGTCCTTCGCATGGTTCCCCCCGTCAGGCGCTGCCTGGCCACCGCCGGGCTTCGGCGGGGGGGGAGGCCCCTCCCGTAAGGGAAACGGGCTGTCCTCTCCGTGCAATCCTAAAAATAGGCATAGGAATCCATGCCAAAATCCCTCTGCTGAAGAGGTGTGCAGGATGCTGCAGGTCCCTTTCATTGCTGGGGCTTGGCCCTTTCTCCACAGGGTTATCCACAGACTCTTGCACAGCTTCGGTGGAAAGGGCGAAGAAAAGAAAGCGCCGTTTCCCGGACGTTTCACGGGCCTGGAAGACCGAACGGCCGTGATGGGGCGGGGAGAGGGAAGGACATCGGTGGAAAAAAGCCGATCGTCCCCCTTTCCGCCTGGCAAAGGGGGACGGAGCGTTTCATTCGGTTCCCGGACGACGTTTCTCCGGCAGGGGGAGGGGAACCCCGTTCCCGCCGGACTCAGTGGTGGGGGTGGCCGCCGGGACCGTGGACGTGGCCGTGGGCCTTCTCTTCCTCCGTGGCTTCCCGGACCTCCAGCACCCGGATAGCGAAGTGAAGGGTCTTTCCGGCCAGGGGATGGTTGCCGTCCAGCGTGACCTCGTTTTCGTCCACCGCCACCACCTGGAAGGGGAGGCGGGTGCCGTCCTCGAGGTGAGCCTCCAGGACCTGCCCCTCCGAGACGTCGAAGCCGAAACGCTGGCGCTTTTCCTTGAAGACCCGCTCGGGGTCGTGGGGGCCGTATCCGTCCTCGGGGGCCACCACGAAGGTGCCGGTATCGCCCGCCCGCTTTCCTTCCAGAGCGCGTTCGAGGCCAGGGATCACCTGCCCGCTGCCGTGGAGGTAGGAGAGGGGCTCGTCGCCCTCGCTGGTCTCGAAGATTTCTCCCTCTTGAAGGGAGAGGGTATAGTGGAGGGTGACGACGCAACCGGGGCCGACGGGAATGGAATCGCTCATGGGTCCTCCCGAACCGGGGGAAGGGGCTCGCTCGCGGCGCCGATCCCCATGAACGGGCACCCGATGGAGCGCACCCATTCTACTCCAGAAGGAGCTTAGGCGAAAGGGGGGGAATGGCCGCGGAGGCCGGTCCGTTCGGTCCAGGAAATAGGTCGGGGGACCTTTGGCCCCCCTTCCCGAAGATGAAGGAGAGTGGAAATGAAGGTTCTGGTGATCTACGCCCATCCCAACCCGTTGAGCTTCAACCACGCCCTTTTGGAAACGGTGGCCGTCGCCCTCGGGGAAGCGGGCCACGAGGTCCGGGTCAAGGACCTCTACGCCGAACGGCCCAAGGTGACCCTCGATGCCGAAGACTTCCAAGGGATCCTCTCGGGAAGGGTTCCGGAGGACATCCGGAGGGAGCAGGCGGAGGTGGAGTGGGCCGAGGGTCTGGTCTTCGTCTACCCCGTCTGGTGGTTCTCCATGCCGGCCATCCTGAAGGGGTGGATCGACCGGGTTTTTCTGAACGGATTCGCCTTCGAGATCGGTCCCGAAGGTCCGCGGGGGCTCCTTCGCCATCGAAAGGCCCTGGTCTTCACCACCACCGGCGGCCTCGAGGAGGCCTACGCCCAGGGAAACGGCCGGGAGCTACTTCTGAGACCCATGACCGACGGGACCCTCCGCTTCTGCGGAATCGGAGAGGTCGCCGCCAAGGTCTTCTACGGGGTCCCCTCCGCCACGGAAAACCAGCGGAAGGCCATGCTGGCCGAGGCCGCCCGCCTGGCTCGGGCCTTCTAGGCCGGCGGGGGGAGCCGCACCTCCCTGTGAGGGCCGTCACAGATCCGAATCTTCAATCCGGCGGGGCTGCGGGACAAGGTTGTGAATTCTCTTTGCATCACAGTTGATTGCGTAGAAAAACCTAGAAAAGAATAAAAAGTTCCTTTCCTGAAACAAAGGGCCGGCCCTCCGCGTTGGGAGCGATGGTGGGATCGGGGTGNATTCCAGGGAGGAGCCCTTGCTCCGAAGGTTGTTCTCCGCGGGACGGGGTCCAGGGAACCTTGAGACCTCCGGAGCTTCCCGGAGGGGCTTCGGGAGCCGCCGGCGACCGTGGGTTCCCCGGAGGATCCTTCTGGGGCTGGAGGCGATCCTCCGGAGCCGCGCCCTCCTCTTCCTGGAGGCCGGCCTTCTCTTCCTGCTGCTCTTTCCCCTGGCCGAACGGCTAGCCTCCGCCGCAAAACCCCTGGAGCGGAGGCCGGCCCTGGCGGCCCTGCTGGCCGCCGGCGCCGCCATGGGAGGCGTGCCCTTTCTTCGGAGGGCCCATTCGCACCTCCTTCAGTTCGGGGGGAGGTGGCTCTTTCCCTATGCCCACGGAGTTCGGGTCTCCCTGCTGACCCTTTTGAAGGACATCGAACGGTACTCCGTCGCCCCCGTGGCCCTCTCCCGGCACGTCTGCCGGACCTTCGTGGAGGCCTTCGGTTCTCGGAGGGCCGCCCTCTTCCTGAGGAAGGATCTGCTCCTGCGGTTGCCGCTCCAGGGGGAGGTGGAGCACCTCGTCTTGCGCGGGGCTCGGGGGGGCCGCCCGGGGGATTTCCTCTGCCTGGTGAGGACCGTCGGAAGCGAGGGAGGCGATGTTCCGGAAGAGGAGACCTGTCCTGGGCTCCTCCTCCGCGAGGGTTCGGCCGCCGTTCGGCGTCTGGCGGCCATGGACGGGCGGCCGGCGGAGGTCCTGGAGCCTTCCGACCTCCTTCTCGAACCGGGCGGCGAGGGGGCCGGGCTGGATGAGGGGGAGGAGGTTTCCGCCCTTGCCGAGTGTGACCTGCGCCTTCTTGTGCCCCTCTCGTGCCACCAGAAGGTCGTGGGCTTCGTGGCCCTGGGTCCCCGTCCTGGAGAGGAGCCCTTCGGAAGGGGCGAGCGGGAACTCCTCCTNGCGGTGGGAAACCAGGCCGCCGCGGCCCCGGCCTATGCCGGCTCGGTCCGGNAGGAGGCCGAACGGCTGTTCCTGCTGGAAGACATGGCCCAGGCTCGAAAGGTCCAGCAACGGATCCTTCCCCAGGAGTGCCGCCACGCCGAGGGACTGAGGACCGCCTCCCGTTTCCGGCCGGCCCGGGGCGTGGCGGGAGATACCTACGACTTCATTCCCTTTTCCGATGGGTCCCTCGGCGTGGCTCTGGGNGACGTGGCGGGGAAGGGGATGGCCGCNGCTCTCCTCATGGCCAGCCTCCAGGCCATGTTGAGGGTCCACGCCGATGCCCACCGCAGCGAAGTGGAGCGGCTGGCCNCCGACGTCAACCGCCAGCTCTGCACCGTGACCGACCCCAACCGCTTCGCCTCCCTCTTCTACGGCGTTTACGACCCCGCGGGGAGAACCTTCACCTACGTCAACGCGGGCCACCACCCCGGTCTTCTCCTGAGATCCACCCGCCTCCGGACGGTGGGCGCCCAGGCCGCCGCCCCCCGGTTCCCGGACGAGAAGCCGGAGGTCGTGCCCCTGNCCTCNACCGGCATGGTCCTGGGCGTTCTTCCCGACGCCGTNTTCGGCCGGGAGACCCTGCGCTTCGANCCGGGGGACCTTCTGGTCCTCTACACCGACGGGCTACTGGACGCCGTGAANGGGGAGGGGCGACGCTTCGGAGAGGAAGGTCTGGAGAGGGCCATCCTGNGCCACCGCCGGCTGAACCCGGAGGCCCTCTGCGAGGCCCTTCTGGCCGAGGTGGTCACCTTTTGCGGAGAGGTCCCCCCTCCCGACGACATGACCCTGGTGATCCTGCGGGCGGCGTGAGGTGCCCCTTGCCCGGTCCCCACCGGAAGGGATAATCTGGGAACGGTGGAGGGAGCGGAAATGGCGGTCAATCCCGAGCGCCGGAACTACCGCATCTGGCTGTCGCTGGCGGCGGTCGGGGCCGCCCTCTTCGTCTTTCCCTGGATCGTTGGCATGGACGGGATGAAGGGCGGCTACGCCCTCCAGTTCCTCTCCGCCGTGCTCGTGGTCCCCATGGGGCTGGCCGGAGCCTTCCTGACGAGAAAGCGGGCCCGACTCTACGATCGGATCCTGGCCGAGGAAGGGCTTCTGGTCCACTGGACGCCGCCGCCTCTCAAGTGGCGCCTCTTCTGCGAAGCGGAGCTCCGGCGGGAGCGGGCGGAGAAGCGCTTCCTCTTCCTGCTGATCGCCGGCTTTGCCGTCTTCTTCTCCGGTCTCTTNTCCCTCCTGGATCCCAAGGCCGCGCCGTTTCTCCTTTGGGGAACCGCCGGATTTGTNGCCTTCATCGGGGCGGTGGCGGTCCTNTCGGTNTGGCTTCCCCACCGCCGGCGCACGCGGAGCGAGGGCGAGACCCGGATCCACCGGGAGGGTCTGGTGACGGCGGGGGCCTTGCACGCCTGGAGCGGCGGCGGAGCCCGGCTGGAGGCGGTGGAGATGGAGCGGGCGGAAGAGGGGCTGCTCCTGGCCTTTACCTACAGCTTTCCCGTGCGAAACGGCCGGGATACCCGGACGGCGCGGATCCCCGTTCCTCCTGGACGGGAGGAGGAGGCGGAGGAGGTCCGGCGGTTCTTCACCGGCGGGGCGGCGGGCTGAGATCGGGGGCTTACCTTCGATTCCGGTCGTCGGTCCCGCCCCACCGGATGCTCGAAGGGCCGAAGCGATCCCGGAGGGCGTCCACCGCCTCCTCGGCCTTGCGGCGGCGGTCCCGTTCCTCCTCCTCGAAGAGGCTTCCCAGACGGGGGCGGTTCCTCGGCTCCAGCCGGTAGGCGGCCATTCCGCAAAGCCGGACCGGCTCCTTCAGGTCGAAGCGTTCCAGCAGGCGGCGGCCCTCGGCGAAAAGTACCTCCCAGGTGTCGGCGGGCCGGGGGGGAAGGACCTGGCGGGTGTGGAGGGCGAAGCGGGCGGTCCGAATCTTGATCCGGATCCCGCTGGCCACGAGACCTTCCCGCCGGAGGTGGGTGGCCACCCGCTCGGCCGCCCTCCGGAGGCTCGGGAGCAGGGCCTCCACGCCCTGGAGGTCCTCCTCGAAGGTCTCCTCCGCCCCGATGGAGAGGGCCTCCCGTTCCCCAACCACGGGCCGAGGATCCTCGCCCAGGGCCAGCCGGTGCAATTCCCGCCCGGCCTCCCCCAGGAGGGAGGCGAGGCGCTCCTCCGGAGCGGCGGCCAAGTCGCCGATGGTCCGGAAGCCCAGCCCCGCCAGGCGAAGCCGGGTCTTGGGTCCGACCCCCCAGAGACGGCCGGCGTCCAGCGGAGCCAGGAAGCGGCGCACCTCCTCGGGGGGGACGACGGTGAGCCCGTAGGGTTTTCGAAAATCGCTGGCCACCTTCGCCACGAACTTGCAGGGAGCCACACCCACCGACACCGTCAGGCCCGTGGCTTCCCACACGGCCCGCTGCAGGGCCGCGCCCATTTCCTGGGGCTCGCCGAAGAGTCCCTCGGCGCCGGTCATGTCGAGGAAGGCCTCGTCCAGGCTCAGGGGTTCCACGAGGGGGGAGAAGCGGTGAAAGACCTCCCGGATCTTCGCCGATTCGGCCTCGTACTTCGAAAAGTCGGGGGCGAGAAAGACGGCGCCCGGGCACAGGCGGCGCGCCTCGGCCATGGGCATGGCGCTGTGGACCCCGAAGGGACGGGCTTCGTAGCTGGCCGTGGAGACCACCCCCCGCTTCCCCAGACCTCCAACCACCACGGGCCTGCCCCGCAGGTCGGGGCGGTCCCGCTGTTCCACCGCGGCGTAGAAGGCGTCCATGTCGGCGTGGAGGATGACGCGGGGCCAGCGGGCCATGGGGGCCTCCCCAACCCCTTTTTTACCACGAGAAGCCCTTGCTTTCCCTTCCGCACCTCGCTACAATACGAAAAAGGCGACACGCGAGGCTTTGCGGGCCGAAGAAAGGCGGCGTATCCATGGGATCGGTGACGGTGACCCTGACCCTGAAGGATCTGCTTCTCCTCCTCCTGGCCGTGGGCGTTCTGGCCGGGTTGGCCTACCTCGTGGCGGTCCTGCGCCAGCTCCTGCAGGTGGCCCGGCAGTTTCAACGCACGGTGGCCGAGGTCCAGTCTTTCCTCCCGGAGCTTCGGCGGGTGGTGGCCCAGACGGGGGAGGCGCTGGAATCGGCCCGCCTTCTTCTGGACGAATCCCGCCAGGTGGTGGGGGACGCGCGGGCGGTGACCGGCTCGGCGCGGGGCGTCGTGGAGGACCTTCTCCGGGACCTCTCGGCCATTCTGGGGCCCATCCACCTGGTGGCGGGCCTTTTCGAGAAAATTCAGTCGGGGCTGAACCGGCTGGCGGTCTTTCGCCGGTCCGAGGAGGGCCCCAAGGAGGACAGCGATGAAGCGTGAAACGTCCAACGTTCTGGTGGCTTTTCTGCTCGGCGCCGTGGCCGGCGGTGTGGCGGCCCTGCTCCTTGCCCCCGCCTCCGGGGCGGAGACGCGGAAGAAGTTGAAGGAGACCCTGCGCTCGGCCAAGGACAAGGCCCTTCAGGAGATCGAAGAGGCCAAGGAGTTCGCCGCCGTCCAGAAGGAGGCCCTGAAGGAGGCCTACGCCGAGGGCAAGGAAGCCTACCAGAAGGCCGTGAAGAAGCACCAGGAAGCTTGAGGCAGGGCCCGGAGCAGGGCAATGGACGAGAAGAGGGGGGACCTCGCGGGAAACGGCGGGGGCGAGCCGTACATCCGGCTCTGCTCCGCCTGCGGCCGCCCCTACGACGCGGCGGGGGCTTCGTGGTGTGAGTGCATCACCGACCACCCCACCCTGGTCTGCCCCCACTGCGGGAAGTGCTTCTGCAACCTGGACAAGGAGGCCATCCGCGCCTTCTGGAACGACGCCCCCCCTTCCCTCTGGAAGCGGAGGCTGGAGCGCCACCGCCAACGAAGGGGGGCTCCTCCCGACGAGAAGGGAAACCCCCTCCGTCGGCCTCTGATCCTGGTGGCCGACGACAACGACGACGCACGTCTGGTGGCCTTCCGGGTCCTGGAGGGGCTCGGGTACGGCGTCCTTCTGGCCCGTGACGGCATCGAGGCCTACCACCTGGCCTGCGACTACGTTCCGGACCTGGTCCTGACCGACCAAGTGATGCCCCACATGGACGGGAAGCACCTCTGCCGGATGATCCGCGCCAACCCCGCCCTGGCCCGGGTCCGCCTGATCCTCATGACCGGCCTGTACCGAAAGGACCGGGAGCGGATCGAGCTGATCCGGGAGGGCCAGGCCGACGATTTCCTCGCCAAGCCGGTCTCCTACGAGCGGTTGGGGGAGATCCTCGAAGGCTGGCTTAAGGTTCCGCACCCCTCCGGCCCATGATGGAAATGCCGCGGCCCAGGCGCTCTCTGGGCCAGCACTTCCTCGTTTCGGAAAGGGTCCTCGACCGTCTGGAGCGCCTCTGCCGGGAGGCCGCCGCCTCCTCCGGCGCCATTCTGGAAATCGGACCCGGAAGGGGGGCTCTCACGGCGCGCCTCCTGAAACTGGGGCTCCCCGTGGGGGCGGTGGAGAAGGACGGCGATCTGGTCTCCCACCTCCGCCGGGCCTTTCCCGCCCTGGACCTCGTGGAGGGGGACGCCCGGGGGATGGACCTCGACGGGTGGAGCCGGAGGGCCGGAGGGGCGCCGCTCTTCGTGGCCGGAAACCTGCCTTACAACGCCGCCACGGAGATCCTGGTCGGTGTGCTCTCCCGGCCGGATGCGGTTTCCGCCGGCGCCTTCATGGTCCAGCGGGAGGTGGCGGAGAAGATCCTTCCGCGAGGAGAAGGGAGCCGTTCCCCGCTGGCGGCCTTCGCCGCCGCGGCCTGGGAGGGAAGAAGGGCGCTGGAGGTCCCGCCGGGGGCCTTCCGCCCTCCTCCCCGGGTGCGTTCGACCTTTTGCCTTTTCTTCCGGAGGGCCGATCCCGCCGTTCCCTGGGATCGCCTCCCGGCCTACCGGGCCTTCCTGGAGAAGGCCTTCGCGCACCCGCGTAAGACGCTGGCTTCGTGGGGCTTGCTGACCGGCACGGCCGGGGAGGCCTTCCGGACCGTCCTGGAGGCGGCAGGGCTGTCGCCCGTTCTTAGACCGGCGGAGGTGCCCCTCGAAGGCTGGGCGTCGCTCTTTCTGGCCCTCGAAGGCCCTCAGGGGACCACGAGAAGGTCGGGCGGGTCGGCGGGGAAGGAGCGGTAGAGGGCCGCCCCCGTGGCGGCGTCCAGACGCAGGCGAACCCGGAGGGGATCGGAGGGCTTGAGGCCCAATCCCTCCTGGAACTCGCGCCAGCGGATTTTCCAGGGACTCGTCGCCATCAGGGCCCCGGGGACCTCTCCGGTTAGCTCCACGAGGAGGACGCGGCCTCCGTCGAAGAGAATCCGGAATCTCGGGGGGACGGGGATCAAATCGTCGAGGGTCGGAGGGATCACCTCCGCCTTCCCCGGCGTCGGGGCGGTGGCCTCGTCCCCCGGCACGATGCGGATCCTCTTCAGCTCCGCCGGAGGATCGAGGTGCCCCTGGGACCAGGTGCGGCCGATCCAGAGGTCGTCGCTCCTGCGGGGAAGGAAGAACCGGCGGGGGAAGCCCACCTCCACCGAGGCCACGGGGTAGACGGCCAGCGTCGCACCCGTGTGGCAGAGGCGGATCTCCTTCCGGGAGAGATCCAGTTCCAGGTAGAAGCGCTTGGAAGCGGCCAGGGCCTTCCGCTGGACCAGGACCGAAGGGGAACCCTCGTCGGCGGTGGTGGCGGGCTCGGCCGCCAGGGCGGCCAGGCCCAGAAAGACGAAAGCCAGCGCGAGCGATCTCTTCGGCACGGTTTCCCTCAGTACATGTACACGACGGTTCCGATGGTGGTCTTCTTCCAAACGACGCGGAGGTCGTCTCGGCCCACCCGGATGCATCCGTGGCTGACGTTTCGGCCCAGGAGACGGGTGTAGAGCGTGCCGTGGATCATGTACCCCGGAGGCCCGCCGCCCAGGTCCAGGGCGTACTCCCCGAGCATTCCCTCCTGGATCCGGTCGGAAAAGCGCTTGGGGAGGGGCTCTCCCGATTCGATGTAATCCCAGTCGGGGGCCACCCAGACGGGGTTTTCCCGCCGGTTCTTGACGAAGAAGCGCCCGGTGGGGGTGTCGAAGACCCACCGGCGCCCCGTCTTGGGGTCGTCCAGCACCGAACCCGCCCCCGCCGAGACCACCGCCTTCAGGAGGACCTGGTCCCCCTCCTTCAGGTAGAGGAGGTTCTTCACCCGGTCGATGACGATAAAGACCCCCTTGGGCCGGATCTTCGCGATGGCCGTCCGGGCCAGCGCCGCCGCCGCCTCGGGCCCGACCCCCGGTTCGGGAGGTTCGAAGGGAGCGGTGTGGGCCTCCACGTAGGCCGGCGAAAGGTGCCGGTAGCCGTAGCCGGTGGAGATCCAGAGGAACGCCAGAATGAGGGTGAGGGGAAGGACCAGGAAAAGAAGGACGAGGAGGCCCCACCGGAGGAGACGCCGGAGAAGGCCGGCCTCGCCGGCGAAAGGTTTTTTCTCCGCCTGGGGAGGCAGGCCGCCCTCTTCCTCGGGCCCTTGGATCATCGCGAAGCCTCCGCCTTCCGGAGGAGCGTCCGGAAGGCACCGCCGTCGCCGTCGGCGCCCACGATGGCGACGACGGTTCCTACGGGAACTTCATTATAGAGCCGTTCCATCTCGGGGTCGGGAAGGGCCACGCAACCATCGGTCCAGTCGAAGCCCTGGCCGCCGTGGCCGTGGATCTCGATGAGGCCCCCGATGGCGGTCCGGGGCGTGATCTGGCCCTGGGCCTTGAGCCGGGCGAAGCGGGCCCGGTCCTCCTCGTTGGGGTAGTTGAGGAGGAGGGCCAGGGTGTACTTGGTCTGGCCCCGCCCTTTCTTCTTGATAACCCGGTACAGCCCTTCGGGGGTGGCCCGGTCGCCGGCGTGGAGCTTCTGGTCCACCGAACGGGCGCCGAGCTCCACGGCGAAGGTCTGGGTCTTCCGCCCGTTCCGGTAGACGTGGAGCCGGTGGTCCTCCTTCACCACGAGGAGAGAGATCCCCGGCGGGGAGAGGGAGGCGGCGATGGCCCGCTCGGTCCACTTCCGCCAGAGGGCCACGTGGGTGGGGTCCACGTACCGCTGGAGCCTCTCCCTCGATCCCTCCCGGGCCATCTCCGCCGCCGAGAGGGAGGCCCGGGCCTCCCGGATCGCCTCGTCGAAGCGCCGGGCCTGGAAGTAGCTCCGGGCCTTGAAGAGGTGCATCTCGGCGGTGGCGAAGCTGGCCCGTGTGGCCTGGGTGGGCAAGGTGGCCTCCAGGAGCTCGGAGACCAGCCCCACGGTCTCCTGGGCGCGGTCCATGAGGTTCCGGGCCTGGTCCTCTGCCTGGGCCTGGTGGCGGACCGTGTCCCGCCAGAGGGCGAAGGCCTGCCTCTGGGCTTCGTCGAAAAGACTCTCCGCCCGGCGGAAATCCCGGAAGCCCCACCGTTCCGCCAGGGCCAGGTTGGCCTCGGTCCGGGCCCTTTTCAGCGCGCTTTGGGCGAGGAGGTACCGGGAGTGGAAAATGGCGGGCGCGCCTTCCTTCCGGGCCCTGTCCAGGAACCGGTCGGCGGCCTTGCCGACGAGATCGGCGGGGGGGGTCTGGCTTCCGTCGGCCAGCGGAACGACCCAGATCGCCGCGAGAAGCGCCGCCAGGGCCAGAAGGAGGAGGAGAAAGGTCCGGAGGGTCGGGCGAGCGGAGTTCACGGTCGGATCCTTCCCGGAGCCTCCCCAAAAAAAGGGGGCGGCGCGGCCGCCCCCTTTTTGGGGAGCAAGAAGGGGGAAACCTTACTTCTTGCCCTTCTTCATCTCGATGGCGGTCTGGACGTCGGCGGCGACCTTGTCGGCCTTCGCCTTGGCGCCGTCGGCCTTGGCCTTGGCGTCGAAGTACTTCTCGGCGGTCATGTCGGCCTTGGCGGCCTCGATGTCCTGGCTGGCGGCGGCGACGTCGGCCTTCATGGCCTCGATGTCGGCCTTGGAGCCCTTGCCCTTGGGGGCCTTGCCCAGCGCCTCGTTGGCGGCGGTGACGGCGGCCTCGGCGGCGGTGATGGCCGCTTCGGCGTCAGCCTTGGCCTTCTCCTTGCCGGCGACGGCATCGGCCTTGGCCTTGTCGGCGAGCTGCTGGAGTTCGGTGGTCAGCTGGGTGGCGACTTTGTAGGACTTGAAGAACTTGCTCTGCTGGGTGGCGAGCTCCTGGTCCAGCGCGGCGGCCTTGTCCTCGGCGGCCTTCAGGGACTCGGGGGCGTAGATGTCGGCCTGGGCGGCCTTGGCGGCGTCGAGGGCGGCCTTGGCGGCGTCGATCTGCTGCTGCGGCGGCTTCGCGCAGGCGACCAGGGCGATCAGGGCGAGAACCAACAGACTGGCGGCGAGCTTCCTCATTTCTCCTTCACTCCTTTCGTGACCTTTCCCGGCCGGCGTAACCCCTTACACCGGGACCGGAACCCATGTGAAACGACCGTTTTTGCGGTTGAACGCTGTCCGAATTTGGGCAACCGACTTGGTGGTTCGATCACCGCGTGCTGCCTCCACCCCCACCGTGGCGGGGGTACTCTTCACGGCAGAGGCTACACCCGAAGCCGGTTCCTGTCAAGACCCCCCTTCCCCAAATTCGGCGATGGATGGCCCCTCCATGGCCGGGCCAGATTTTGGGGCGGCCGCGGGCGAGGAGGGCTTTCCGCCCGATGGGAGAGGATTGGCCTACTCCGCAGGCTCCCATGGCGGGAGGTCAGGCCTCAGGGAAAGGGAACGGGGACGAAGCAGAGGAGGAAGACCAGGAGGGAAAGGAGACCCCGAAGGATGGCGCCGGCGCCGAGGGGAAGGCGGTCGTCGAGGGTCGGCGGGTGGCGCAGGCCGAGGACGAAGACGAGGAGGCCCACCCACAGGAGCCACTGGGGATTGAGGATCCCCAGCAGGGTGAAGAGGATGGCAGCGCCCGCGCTTACCGCACGGTGGCGCTTTCCGAAGAAGGCGTAGACCACGTGTCCCCCGTCGAGCTGGCCCATGGGAAGCAGGTTGAGGCCCTGGACAAAAAAGCCCAGCCAGGCGGAGAGGAGAAAGGGGTTGTCGAAGAAGGTGAGGGTCCACTCCCACCGGCCCGCCAGAAGTCCCCGGAGGAGCCACAGGGCAGCGGGGAGGCCCACGTTGAAGCCGAGGTCCTGGGGGGACCGGTAGCCAAGGGGCCCGGCGAGAAGACCCAGAAGGGCCACGGCGAGGGTTGCCAGAAAGCCCCAGAGGGGGCCGTTGGCCCCCGTCTCCATGAGGGCCCGGCGGTTGGGGAGGGGGCCCTTCAGCCGGATGAAGGCCCCGAAGGTGCCCAAGGAGAGGAAGGGCGGACCGGGCAGGAAGTAGGGCCAGGTGGCCCGGACGCCGTGCTTTCGGGCCGAGAGGAAGTGCCCCATCTCGTGGACGCCCAGGATGAAGAGGAGGGAGAGGGAAAAGGGGAGACCCAGCGCCAAAAGGGCCGGTTCCCGGATCAGCTCCCGGAAAAAGGCTCCGAGGCCGAGGTCGGAAAGGCGGGGGGAGAGGGAGGCCCCCGCCAGCAGCGTGGTGATGGCGGTGGAGAGCAGAAGAAGGCCCTGGCTCCGGCGCCAGGGCTCCTCTTCGCCTTCCACCAAAATGGGACGGTCCAATGGGCTCAGTCGAAGAAGTGGCTGGAAGGCTTGAACTTGATGGTCTTCCCCGGGGGAATCTGGACCGACTCGCCGGTCTTGAGGTTCCGTCCGATCCCCCGCTTCCGTTCTTTCACGCTGAAGACGCCGAAGCCGCGGAACTCCACCCGCTCCCCCTGGGCCAGCGCGTCGCGGATGGCGTCGAAGACCAGGTCCACGGACTCCTGGGCCTTCAGCCGGGGAAGGTTGGCCACCTTGGTGACTTCCGCCACGATATCCGCCTTGATCATGGCTCTCTCCTCTCGCTCCAGGGGGCGGTACTATAGGCCCCCCTTCCGCCCCCTGTCAAGAAGCGCCGGCCGTCACTTCCGGAAGGACGCGACGGCTTCGTCCACGCGTTCGTAGTACTCGAAGACCGTGGCCAGTTGGGTGATGGAGAGCAGGTCGTGGATCTTCTTGGTGAGGTTCACCAGCTTGAGGCTGGCGTCGTGGTGGCGGGCGGTGGTGAAGGCCGCCACCAGCTCGCCCAGCCCGGTGGAGTCCATGAAGGAAACGCCGCCCAGGTCGACGAGGATCTGCTTCTTGCCCTTCTGCAGGAGGTCCTTGATGAGATCCCGCATGGTCACGTCGCCGGAACCCATGGTGATGGAGCCTTTGAGCTCGAGGACGGCCACGCCGTCCTTCTCGTACGTGCGATGGTTCATCATAACGATTCCTCCTTGGTTTCACCCTTGTGCAGGTCAATGGTCATGGAAAGGCCGAAACGGCCGTCGGGTCCCTTCAGGAACTCGGCGCCGTCGGTGAACTGGCGGATCAGGAAGATGCCCCTGCCGTTGGGCTTGAAGAGGTTCTCGGGGCGCCGCGGATCGGAGAGGATCTCCGGCGGGAAGCCCTGCCCCTCGTCCCAGACGCGGATGGTCAGGAAGCCTCCCGCCGACTCCATCTCCACCTCCACCCACTTGGTGAAGTCGTTTCGGTTTCCGTGGAGAACGGCGTTGTTCACCGCCTCCCTCAGCGACAGGGCCACCCAGTCCAGGCGGGCGGGCGGAAGGGCCACCAGGCGGGCCACCTGCCCCAGCACGGTGTGGAGAAGGTCGGTGTAGCGCAGGTGGGACCGCACCTTGATGGTGACCTTGAGATCGTTCCCGTGCGCGTCGGCCACGTTCTCTCCCGCCGGGGGGCTCCGGTGCCCCTGTGCCACCCGGGGAACCCTATCCGGGGCCCGGCCATTCCCGGCCCCTCGGAAGCCCGGCGAAGGAAGTATACGGGAACCCCTCCGGCCGGTCAAAAGGCCTTGGCCGGCCCCCCTCAGTCAGACCACGCGATGCGGTTCTTTCCGCCCTGCTTGGCCCGGTAGAGGGCCTCGTCCAGCCGCCTCAGGAGGGCGGTCAGGTCCTGCTCCCCCCGCAGGAAGTCCGAGTGGAGCAGTCCCGCCGAGCAGCCGATGGACAGTCCCATGGCCTCCTCCTTGGGGAGGGCCCGGCTCCGAATCATGGCGGCGATGCGTTCCGCCTTCTGGCTGGCGGCCGACCTCTGGCACCCGAGGAGCAGAAGGATGAACTCGTCCCCCCCGAAGCGGGCGGGGACGTCCTCCCGCCGGGTTTCCCGCTTCAGGATGTCTCCGATCCGCTGGAGAACCTTGTCACCGACGGCGTGGCCCAGGTGGTCGTTGACGGCCTTGAAGTCGTCCAGGTCCATCATCAGCAGGGCAAAGGGAGCGCGGTGGCGGGCGGAGAAGGAGAGTTCCTCCTGGAGGCGGTAGAGGAAGTAGGAGCGGTTGTAGAGCCCCGTCAGGGGATCCTGGATGGCCTGGAGGTGCAGGAAGCAGTTCTCCAGGCCCACCACCAGGGACTGGCCGCAGAGTTCCAGGAGTGCCCGCTTGCGCTCCAGGGGAATGTTCTCCTTGTAGGAGTAGGCGACGATCCCGCCGAAGGGCTCCCCCCCGTGGAGGAGGGGAAGGCCGAAGACCGAGGCGGGGATCATGAAGGGGGCCGTCTCCAGGGGTTGGAGGAACTCGAAGAGCCGTTCCCCCAGACGGCGGCTGGGCTCCGAAAGGGGAAGCTGGTCGTACTGGAAGCGCCGCTCCTCCGGCAGGTAGGTGGACCGCGCCTTGTCCCCCTCCACCTGGACGAGGTGCAGGGTTCGGGCGTACCGGGAGTAGAAGATCACCCCCACGCCATCCACGGGGAGGCTTCCGGCCAGCGCGCGGGTGAAGGATGCCACCATCGGCTGGAGGTCCAGGTTGGAGCTGGCGGCCTGGGAGACGCGGCTCAGGATCGTCAGGTCCTCCACCTTTTCCGCCAGGTTGTTCTGGATGGCCGTGAGCCGCCAGAGCCCCCAGGTGGCCGCCACCGCCAGCGCGCCCACCATGCAAAGGCCCCACAATCCCATTTTCACCGCCGACAGGCTCATGAGCAGGCCGAGGATGCAGATGATCAGGGAGTAGGGGAGGTCCTTCTGAAAGGTTTCCCGGAGGTACTCCCTGAGGCTCACCCGGTTCCGGAGCTCGGCGGGGAGGAAACCGGCGTTGTTGACGACGAAATAGGCCACGAAGGTGAGGACGGCGGCGGCGTAGTCCCGGAGGGTTCCCTCCAGGAGGGCCTCCCCGGTCACGGCGTAGAAGACGGCGAAGCCCGCCCCGAGCCGGAGCAGGCGGTTGCCCGTGGCGCTGGCCAGCATGGTGAAGAGCCTGGGCGGGCGCAGCCGCCCGCTCCGGTACCTCTGGGCGTAGTCGGCCAGGGAGGTGAGCACCGCCATGCCCGCTCCCGCCGCGGGGGAGATCAGGAAGCAGGCGGAGATGGCGAAGGCGATGTCGAAGGAGACCAGGAACCGACCGAAGTTCATGGTGAACTTGAAGCGGTCCGCCGCCAGGGACCCGGCGAAGAGGATGGCGAAGAGGATCCAGACGCCGGCGGGGCCCAGGCCCTGGAGGGGTGGGACCGGCGGCGACGTGGATCCCAGGGCGGCGTCGTGGGCCCAAGGGGAGAGCAGAAGAAACCCCCACAGGGCCAGGCCGGTTGGGAGCTGAAGAAGGTCCAGAAGGGCCAGAACACGGTCCCTTGCCGTCATCGGTCCACCACCTGCTTGACGACGACCACCGTCCGGTCGTCCAGGTAGGCCCCCTCCCGGGAGAAGTCCGCCACCGAGGAAAGGAGCCCGTCCACCATCTCCCGGGCGGACAGGCGGTCCAAGTTCTCCCGCACGAAGGCTTGGATCCGCTCCTCCCCGAACTGCTCCCCCTTTCCGTTCATGGCCTCGGTGATCCCGTCGGTGTAGAGGATCAGGGCGTCTCCCGGTTCGAGCTTGAAGAAGCCCCGGCGGTAGGTGGCGTCGGAGGTGGGGCCCAGCACACGGCCCCCCTCGTCCATGGGGTAGAAGCGGTCCTTCTTGCGGCGGTAGTAGAAGGGGGGGTTGTGGCCGCCGTTGACGTAGATGAAGTGCCCCCCGATCTCCAGTTCCCCATAGAAGAGGGAGACGTAGCGGGAGGTGAGCCGGGAGGAGTGGATGACCCGGTTCAGCTTCTCGAAGACCTTGACCATCTTCTGGTCTTCGGAGATCCCCATCCGGAGCCCCATGATGGCGTCCCGCGCCTGGAGGGCCGCCGGCAGGCCGTGGCCGGTGGCGTCTCCGATGGCGAGGCCGAGAATCTTCGGCGAGACCCGGATGAAGTCGAAGACGTCTCCCCCCACCAGCTCGGCGGGATCGGATCTCCCGGCAATGTCGAAGCCGGGGAAGGAGACGTCCCCTTCGGGAAGCAGGGAAAGCTGGATCTCCCGGCTTTGGAGGATGACCCCCTCCAGCCGCTCCTGCGCCAGCTTGAGGTTGATGGCGTGGCGGATACTGGAGAGGGCGAAGAGGACGTCGTCCACCTCCTCCCGGCGGTGGGCTTCCACCGTGAAGGCGATCAGGTGCTTCTTTTCCGGACCCACGGTGATGGCGGCGAAGCACTCCACCCCCAGGTCGCCCTCGATCCGCGGGTCCACGCCGGTGGAGTGGCGGTCCATGTAGGCAATGCCCTTCCGGCGCACCACCTGGATGGGGCCGTAGGAGAGGGGGATCTCGTAGCCGATGGGGGCCCGGGTCTCGGCCCCGAACTTGGCCTCCAGGCGGTAGCCCTTTCGCTCCTCGTCGAAGACGTACAGGCGGGCCCCCTCGAGGCCCAGGTCTTCGGAGAAATCGTGGAGGAGGTTCTCGATCAGGAGGCCGATGGTGCGGTTCAGGCTGGGCTGGCTCTCGATCCGGGATAGCTGGTACTCCAGCTTCCGAAAGAGGACGTGGTAGTCCATCGTCCCTCCTCGCCACCGCCTGGAACGCAAGACCCAGGCCTTGGCCTGGGTCTCACCGGGAAATCAGGAGAGTTGGTCGGGACGACTGGATTTGAACCAGCGACCCCTTGCACCCCAAGCAAGTGCGCTACCAGGCTGCGCCACGTCCCGACCGCTGGTGCACCGGAGTGCCCCTGGCAACGGGCTTTATACCACAGCCCCGCCGCCCTGTCAAAAGGGGAGGGGACACCCCAATCCCGCGATGGGAACCGAACAGGCGCTGCAAGTCCTTGATAACCTTGCAGATTCCAAGAACAGCCCCATCACCTGCCAAGGGATTGGGGGCATTTGAGCCGAAGGCGGGGAGGGACCCCGAAGGGTGGGCCGAGCGTTCCGACTGGCTTTGCCAGCGGAACGCGGGGGAGAAGCCCCTCCCCGTTCAGGAGAAAAAGCTTTTCCCTCGTGAAGCATCTGCACTACCGAAGGCAAGACCTATCCATCGCGGAATTTGGGGGGACGCTGGAGGATGGACCGCAAGCGGAGGAGCCCCTCCTTGATGCGGCCCAGGCGGGCGCCGGCTTCCGAGGGGGCTGGGGCGGAGCCTTCGGAGGCCGAGGCTAGGTATTCCCGGGCGCCGGCGATGGTGAACTTCCGGTCGTAGAGGAGGGAACGGATCTCCAGGACCGTCTGGACGTCCCGCTTTCGGTAGAGGCGGTGGCCCGACTGGGTCTTGTTGGGCTGGAGCTGGGGAAACTGCTTCTCCCAGAAGCGCAGGACGTGGGAAGGCACCCCGGTGAAGGCGCAGACCTCGCCGATCTTGTAGTAGATCTTCTCCGGCATGTACGGAGGCAGGGCGGGAAGGGCCCGGGGCCAGTCCGAATCGTGGGCGTGCTTCACGGAGCCGCCTCCTTCACCCACTTCCGGGAGGGGACGAAGACCACCGTCTTCCGGGTGGGGATCGGGACGGGGCTTCCCTTGCCCAGGTCCCGGCCGGTCCGGGCCTTCCGCTCCACCACCTTGAAGGTGCCGAAGCCCGAGACGAGAAGGCGGCCGTCCCGGCAAAGGCCTTCGGCCAGGAGGGCCAGGACGGTCTCCACCGTCTGGCGGGCCTCCTCGTAGGTCATTCCGCCGTGGGTCTCGTGAACCTTCTTCGCCAGTTCCGCCCGGGTCATGGCAAGGTCTTGCCTTTCATCCTAGATTTTAGGCCATAATCGGCTAGAAAGCAAGCAACTTTTTTGGAACCCTACATGGGCACGGTATGGTTGAGCGGGCCCAGGCCCTTGCCCAGGACGAAGGGGTGCTGGACGGCTTTGGCCACGTACTTCTTGGCCCGGTCCACCGCCTCGCCGGCGGGGCTTCCCTTGACCAGAAGGGCCGCCAGGATGGCGCTGAAGGTGGAGCCGATCCCCAGCCGGTTCCGGGTGGGGATCCGGGGGGCGTCGAAGAGGTGGAAGGTGGTGCCGTCGTACCAGAGATCCAGCGCCCTTCCCGCCTCCGGGGCGATGGAGGTGAGGACCACCTGGCGGGCTCCCAGGGACTCGAGGATGCGGGCCGCCTCCCGGGCCGAGCCGGCGTCGGTGACGGGAACGCCGGTGAGGGCCTCGGCGTCGCGGGCGCTAGGGGTGACGACGGTGGCCAGGGGCAGGATCTCCTTCTTGAAGGCCGCGAGTCCGGGTCCGTCCAGGAGAGGTTCTCCCGTGGAGGCCCGAAGGACCGGGTCGGCCACGACCAGCCCGGTGAGGGAAAGGGCCGGCAGCAGGCTGGCCACGATCTGGACGGTGGCGGCGTTCACGAGGGTTCCGATCTTGACGGCGTGGACCGGCATGTCGGAGGCCACCGCCTCGATCTGCTGGCCGACGATCTCCATGGGAACGGGGTGGAGCCCCTGCAGGGAGGAGGTGTTCCCCGGCGCCACGGCGGTGACGGCCGCCGTGCCGTAGCAGCGGAAGGTCTGGAAGCACTTCAGGTCCGCCGCGAGGCCGGTGGCTCCGGAAGGGTCGAAGTGGGAGATGGATAAAACCGTTCGATTCATCGCCGGGACCTCCCCTTCCATCTTAGCAGGAAGGGCCGGGATCTTCTCCGGGGAGGACGGGGTACAATACGAAGGACCGGCGGATGCGGCTGGGGAGGTGTCGGATGCGGTACCTGACGGCGGGCGAATCCCACGGGCCGGGCCTCACGGTGATCCTGGAAGGCTGTCCCGCGGGACTGCGCCTCGCCCCCGAGGACCTTCGCTGGGACCTCCAGCGGAGACAGCGGGGCGCGGGCCGGGGGGCCCGGCAGAAGATCGAGCGGGACGAGGTCCGGGTCCTGGGGGGACTCCGGGGCGGGGAGACGCTGGGCAGCCCCCTGGCCTTCCACATTCCCAACCTCGACTTCGAGAACTGGGCCCCCTTCCTGGACCCCTGGGAGCCGCCGGCCCCCGGCAAAGAAATGACCCTTCCCCGTCCCGGCCACGCCGACCTGGCGGGGTGCCTCAAGTACCGCTTCGACGACGCCCGCCAGGTCCTGGAGCGGGCTTCCGCCCGGGAGACCGCCGCCCGGGTGGCCGCCGGAGCGGTGGCCCGGCGGCTCCTGTGGGAGTGCGGGATCACGGTGGTCTCCTGCGTCACGGCGCTGGGAGGGGTGGAAAGCCCCCCGCCCGGGGACCTCCGGGGCTTTGCCCTGCTGGATCCCGAACTTCCCATGGCCGACGGGGAGGCGGCGGAGCGGGCCCGGCGTGCCCTCCGGGAGGCGGCGAAGGCCGGCGATTCCCTGGGGGGGCGGGCCCGGGTGGAGGCCCATGGCGTTCCTTCCGGCCTCGGCTCCCACGTCCACTGGGACCGGCGGCTGGACGCCCGCCTCGCCTTCCACCTCATGTCCATCCCCTCGGTGAAGGCGGTGGAGGTGGGAGAGGGGGTGGCCGCCAGCGCGAAAAGGGGCTCGGAGGTCCACGACCCCATCCTTCCCCGGGAAGGGGGGGGCTTTCTCCGGCCCACCAACCGGGCGGGAGGGGTGGAAGGCGGAATCACCAACGGGGAGCCGGTGGTGGCCTCGGTCTACTTCAAACCCCTGGCCACGCTCATGCGGCCCCTGGAGTCGGTGGATCTCCGGACGGGGTTGCCGGGGAAGGCCTCCAAGGAGCGGTCGGACGTCACGGCCGTCGTCCCCGGCGCCGTGGTGGCGGAGGCCGCCGTGGCCCTCTGCCTGGCGGACGCCCTGCTGGAGAAGTTCGGGGGGGATTCCATGTCCGACCTCACCGCCGCCGTCGCGGCCTGGCGGAAAAGCATGCCGGGAGGAAGGTGAGATGGCGGACCTTCCGGACGGCAAGGTCCCGTCGCCGAGGGAGTCGGCCCTCAAGCGGGAGGTCCTCGTCGCCTCTCTCCTCTTCGCCGCCATGTTCTTTTCGGTGGCGGGCCTCGGCACCTCCCTCATCATTCGGGACCTGGGAAAGAAGGAGACTTCGCGGCTCCTCCAGACCTACACCACGGAACTGAGGGAACTCATCGCCCGGATCCCCACCACCGAAACCAAGAAGGGATTTCTTCAGCAGACGGTGGTAACCACCCGGCTCAACGAGTTCGCCGCCGAGAAGAAGTTCTTCGACTCCATGGAGATCTACGACGACCAGGGGAACCTCGTCTACCGGGACGACAAGCTCCGGGGAGGCCAGATCCTCGCCGGGGACCTGCACGTCCTGGGCCTGGCGCCGGGCCAGCAGCGGGTGGAGACGAAGAACCGGATTCCCATCGAGGTCCCCGTTCCCATCGAGCCCGGCAAGATGGGCAAGGCCGTCCTCTCCGTGAGCGAGGCGGTGCTCGAGAAGCAGGCCCAGGAGTTCCGGAGGGAGCTGGTCACCAAGCTGGTGGGGATGGTGGGGCTCATCTGCCTCATGGTGGCCCTGGCCTACCTGTACGTCCTTCGGGTGATCCGGTTGAGCCGGCGCATCGAGAAGGAGGCCCAGAACCAGCTCCGCCTCTCCTATCTGGGGCTATTGAGTTCGGGCATCGCCCACGAGATCAAGAACCCCATCAACTCCATCCACATGAACCTTCAGATGCTGGAGGAGGAGGTGTCCCAGGGGGCGGGGCCGGAGGAGATCCGGAGCTGGCTCGACCCCATCCGGCGGGAGATCCGCCGCCTGGAACGGCTGGTGAACGACTTTCTGCTCTACGCCAAGCCCCTGACCCCCCGGCTGGAGACGGTGAGCCTTCCCCGCCTCCTGGAGGACATGGCCCGGCTGGTCGCGGAGGAGGCCCGGGCCCAGGGCGTCACGCTGGCCGTGGAGGCTTCCCCGGACCTCCCCCCACCGGAGACCGACGAGGGGCTCCTGAGGACGGCACTCCTCAACCTGGTGCTCAACGCCGTGCAGGCCTCGCCCCCCGGCTCCCGGGTGTTTCTTAGGGCCCTTCCCGGCGAGAAGGCGGTGATCCTGGAGGTGCAGGACGAGGGAGAGGGGATCCCTCCCGAGAACCGGGAGCGGGTCTTCGATATCTTTTTCACGACCCGGAAGGGCGGAACGGGGCTGGGCCTCCCCATCGCCCGCCGGCTCGCGGAAACGCTCGGGGGGGATCTTTCCCTTGCCCCCTGCGAGGGAAAGGGCGCCTGCTTCCGCCTGACCCTCCCCCTCTCGGAGAAGGGCCGTGGAACCTCGTGAAGCTCGGGAACGGATCGAGTTTCTTCGGCGGGAGATCGAGCGCCACCGGCGCCTCTACTACGAGGAGAATGCACCGGAGATCTCCGACGCCGACTACGACCGCCTGGAACGGGAACTTCGCTCCCTGGAGGCCGCCTTCCCCGATCTGGCGCCGGGGGAGAGCCCGGCGGAGAAGGTCGGAGGGACGGTGGCCCGGGGATTCCGGCCCCTGCCCCACCCCGTTCCCCTCCTGAGCCTGGACAACACCTACGACGAGGGGGACCTGCGGGAGTGGTACGGCCGGGTCTGCCGTCTCCTGGGCCTGGAATCCCTGGAATGCGTGACGGAGATCAAGCTCGACGGCCTTTCCGTAGCCCTGTACTTCGAGGAAGGCCGGTTCGTCCGGGGGGCTACCCGGGGAGACGGCTTCGTCGGGGAGGAGGTCACGGCCAACCTCCGGACGCTGCGGACCCTTCCCCAGACCCTCGCCGGGGCGCCCCGCTCCCTCGTGGTGCGGGGCGAGGTGGTGATCCCCGTGAAGGCCTTCGTGGAGATGAACGCCCGCCGGGAGGAGCAGGGGGAGACCCCCTTCGCCAACCCCCGCAACGCCGCCGCCGGAAGCCTCCGGCAGATCGACCCCTCCGTCACCGCGGGCCGCCCCCTGGCCCTCTTCTGCTACCAGATCCTGCGGATGGAGGGCACCCCGCCGGAGAGCCAGTGGGAGACGCTGGAGGCCCTTCGGGCGTGGGGCCTTCCGGTGGAGCCCCACGCCAGTCTCTGCAAAGGGCTGGAGGAGATCCTGGACGCCTGCCGGCACTGGACGGAACGGCGCCGGGAACTCCCCTACGACGCCGACGGTCTGGTGGTGAAGGTCAACGGGCGGGAGCTCCAGGAGCGGGCGGGAAGCACCGCCAAGTCGCCCCGGTGGGCGGTGGCCTTCAAGTTCCCCCCCGAACAGGCGGAGACGGTGGTGGAGGAGATCGCCGTCCAGGTGGGCCGCACCGGGGCCCTTACCCCGGTCGCCCGTCTGCGGCCCGTCCGGGTGGGGGGAGTCACCGTGTCCAGCGCTTCCCTCCACAACGAGGAAGACCTCCGGAGAAAGGACGTCCGGGTGGGGGACACGATCCTCGTCGAGAGGGCCGGCGGCGTCATTCCCTACGTGGTGGGGGTCCGGTTCGAAAAGCGGCCGGTCTTCGCCGTTCCCTTCGAATTCCCCTCCGCCTGCCCCGTCTGCGGAGGCCCGGTCCACCGGGCGGAGGGGGAGGCGATCCTGCGGTGCGCCAACCGTTCCTGCAAGGCCCAGCTCAAGGAGGGGCTGAGGCACTTCGCCAGCCGGGACGCCATGGACATCTCCGGCCTGGGAAAGGTCCTGGTGGACCAGCTGGTGGAACGGGGGCTGGTCTCCTCCCTGGCGGACCTCTACCTCCTCAGCCTCCCCGTCTTGGCCTCCCTTCCCCGCATGGCGGAGAAGTCGGCCTCGAACCTGCTCGCCGAGATCGAGAAGAGCAAGGGAAGACCGTACCGTAACGTCCTCTATGCGCTGGGGATCCGCCAGGTGGGGCTGGAAACCGCCCGAGACCTGGCGGCGGCCTTCCCCACCCTGGATGCCCTGGCCGGGGCCTCGGAGGAGGAGCTCCAGGCGGTGGAGGGGGTGGGCCCCAAAGTGGCCCGGGAGATCCGGGCCTTCTTCGAGGTACCCGAGAACCGGGAAATGGTGGAACGGCTCCGAAGGGCGGGCCTCCGCATGGCGGCGGAGGAGGCTCCGGCCGCCGCTGGGCCCCTTTCGGGACTCACCTTCGTCCTCACGGGGACCCTGGCCTCCCGGAGCCGGGCGGAGGCCAAGGCGGCCCTGGAGGCCCTGGGGGCGCGGGTGGCCAGCTCGGTCAGCGCCAGAACCACCGCGGTCATCGAAGGGCCCGGGGCCGGCTCCAAACGAGAAGAGGCCCTCCGGCTGGGGGTTCCCCTCCTTGACGAGGCGGCCCTGGAGCGGCTCCTCTCCGGCGACCTGACCATCCTGCCCCAACCGCGGCGCCGCCCTTGACCGGCACCGCCCTTGACCGGCACCACCCTTCCTTCTGGTATACTTCCCGCGTGCGGAAGGGGATGCGATGAACCAAAAGAGCGAAGCCAAAGGAAATGCTGTGAAGATCCAGGACATTCAGAAACTGGTGGACATGCTCGACCGGAGCAACCTGAGTGAGATGGAGCTGGAGACGGAAGGGATGCGCCTGCGCCTCTCCAAAGCCGCCGCGTCCAACGGCTCCGCCCCCTCCCCCCAGGTTCTCTACCTTCCCTCTCCGACGGCGCCAGCCCCCGGGGCCCTTCCCCCCGCACCGGCCGCCTTGCCCGCGGCCGTTCCCGCGCCCGTCCCGCCCGCTTCCGCCGAGGCCCCCGCCGAGGCCCCCAAGGCGTCCCCCGCCGCCTCTTCCCGGGCCGTGGAGGTGAAGAGCCCCATGGTGGGCACCTTCTACCGCGCCCCCGCTCCCGGGGCCGACCCCTTCGTCAAGGTGGGGGACACGGTCCGCAAGGGCCAGACGCTCTGCATCATCGAAGCCATGAAGCTCATGAACGAGATCGAGAGCGAGGTGGACGGGGTGATTCTGGANATCTTCCCCGAAAACGCCCAGCCCGTCGAGTACGGCGAGCGGCTCTTCCTCGTTGAGCCGGCCTGAGCCTCCGCATGTTCCGGAAGATCCTCATCGCCAACCGGGGGGAGATCGCGCTCCGCATCATCTGGGCCTGCAAGGAGCTGGGCATCAAGACCGTCGCCGTCCACTCCGACGTGGACATTGACTCCCTGCACGTCCGCTTCGCCGACGAGAACATCTGCATCGGCCCCGCCCCCAGCCGCGACTCCTACCTCAACATCACCAACCTCATCGCCGCCGCCGAGGTCTCCAACGTGGACGCCATCCACCCCGGCTACGGCTTCCTCTCCGAGTCGGCGGAGTTCGCCCAGGTCTGCGAGGCCTGCAACATCACCTTCATCGGTCCCAGCCCCCAGACCATCGCCCTCATGGGCAACAAGGCCGAGGCCAAGCGGACCATGAAGGCCGCGGGAGTGCCCATCCTCCCCGGCTCCGACGGGCCGGTGGCCAGCGCCGACGAGGCCCGCCGCATCGCCGCCGACATCGGATACCCGGTGATCCTCAAGGCCTCCGCCGGGGGCGGGGGCAAGGGGATGCGGGTGGTGGCGGAGGAGAAGGACCTGGAACTCGCCTTCCAGACCGCCGGGGCCGAGGCCATGGCCGCCTTCGGAAACGCCGACCTGTACGTCGAGAAGTACCTGGAGGCCCCCCGCCACATTGAGATCCAGATCCTGGGCGACAAGTTCGGCAACGTCGTCCACCTCTTCGAGCGGGAGTGCTCCATCCAGCGGCGCCACCAGAAGCTCATCGAGGAAGCCCCCTCGGTGGTCCTCAACGACCTTCTGCGGAAGGAGATGGGCGAGACGGCGGTACGGGGGGCCCAGGCGGTGAACTACGCCACCGTCGGCACCATGGAGTTCCTCTACGACGACCGGAAGTACTACTTCATGGAGATGAACACCCGGATCCAGGTGGAACACCCCGTCACCGAGAACGTGACCGGAATTGACCTGATCAAGGCCCAGATCATGGCCGCCGCGGGCGAGAAGATGATTTGGCGTCAGAAGGACATCAAGATCCACGGCCACTCCATGGAGTGCCGGATCAACGCCGAGGACCCCGTCCGCTTCACCCCCAGCCCCGGAAAGATCACCACCTTCCACGCCCCCGGGGGCCCGGGGGTCCGGGTGGACACCGCCGCCTACGCCGGCTACTTCGTCTCTCCCCACTACGATTCCCTCCTCGCCAAGCTCATCGTTCGCGGGAACACCCGGCAGGAGGTGATCCTCCGGATGAAGCGGGCTCTGGAGTCCTTCGTCGTGGAGGGCATCAAGACCAACATCCCCATGCACCTCAAGATCCTGGACGACGAGGACTTCGTCGCCGGCCGCCTTTCCACCAAGTTCATGGAGCGCTTCGCCCCCTGAGGGCCCCTCCCCGGCCCCCGCTGCCCCATGGCGCCCCCGGCCCTTCCCCCCGTCTACCCCATCACGCCGGAACAGCTCCGGGGTGAGGCTCTGGAGGTTTGGGCCCGGGCCCTTCTGGAAGGGGGGGCCACCCTCCTGCAGTTCCGCAGAAAGTCCGGTCCCGACGGGGAGAAGCTCGAGGACCTCCGCTGTCTGGTGGAGGCGGCCCGGCCCTTCGGGGCGAGGGTGGTGGTGGACGACCGGGTGGACCTCTGCCTCCTGGCGGGGGCCGCCGGAGTCCACCTGGGGCAGAGGGACCTCCCGCCGGGCGAGGCTCGGATCCTCCTGGGGAGGGAGGCCTGGATCGGCTTCTCCACCCATACCCTCGAACAGTTCGAGGAGGCCCTCGACCTGCCGGTGGACTACTTGGCCCTGGGGCCGGTCTTCCCCACGGCCACCAAGGAAGGGGCCGACCCGGTCGTGCCCCCCCTGGTCCAGCGGGAGGTCCTGAGGCGATCGCCGCTGCCGGTGGTGGCCATCGGCGGCGTCACCGCCCGCAAGGCCCCCGAACTCTGGCGGCGGGGCTTTGCCAGCGTGGCCGCCATTTCGGCCTTCGCCGCCGACCCGGGGGGTGCCTTGGCCGAATTCAAGGCCGCGGCCCACGAAGCGGGCCTTCCCTTCGCCCTTGGCTGAAGGCGGAAGAAAGCCGCCGGCCTTGTTCGTTATACTTTCTCAGGGGGCACCGTCCGCCCCCCTCTCCGGAGGCGCGATGTACGAGGTGAAGATCACGCGGGGTTTCTCGGCGGCGCACCGCGTCGAGGACTACCCCGGAAACTGCGAGCGGATGCACGGCCACAACTGGAAGGTGGAGGTGACGGCCCGGGCCTCCGAGCTGGACGGCCTGGGAATGGTCATGGACTTCCGCCGCCTCAAGGAGCTGACCGAGAGGGCCCTTTCGCCGCTGGACCACGCGTACCTGAACGAGGTTCCGGAGCTCCGCGGCGTCAACCCCACGGCGGAGAACCTGGCCCGTTACCTTTTCGACGTCCTTTCCCGCGAGGCGCCGGTGTGCCGCGTGGACGTCTACGAGACCGAGACGAGCGTCGCCTCGTACTACCGCTGAGGAGTCCGCCGTGGACACGCTGGAGCCGCCCCGGGGCGCGGCACGGTACCTGGGGGAGAGGAGGGAGCCCCGCACCCTCCTGGTGAACGAGATCTACGCTTCCATCCAAGGGGAGGGGCCGGAGCAGGGCTTCCCGTGCGTCCTCCTGCGCCTCACCGGCTGTCCCCTCCGCTGTTCTTACTGCGACAGCGCCTTCGCCTTCTTCGAGGGCCGGCGGATGGCGGTGGAGGAGGCGGCGGAGGCGGCGGGCCGCTTCGGCATTCCGAGGGTGCTGGTGACCGGCGGCGAACCGCTGGCCCAGGCCGCCACCCCGCTCCTCTGCCGGGTCCTCCAGGAGAGGGGACACCGCGTCTCGGTGGAGACCAACGGCGCCCACGACCTGGCGGCCCTTCCCCCGGAGGTGGTGAAGGTGGTGGACGTCAAGACTCCCGGCAGCGGAGAGGGCGGGAGCTTTCGGATGGAAAACCTTCGCCTCTTGGGGCCGATGGACGCCCTCAAGTTCGTCCTCACCGGGAGGGAGGACTTCGACTTCGCCACGGAGTTCCTGGAGGGTCACGGGAAGGGCCTTCCCTGCCCGGTCTTCTTCTCCCCGGCGGCGGGGAGGCTGGAGCCGGCCCTCCTGGCGGAGTGGATGGTGGAGAGGGCCGTGGAGGCCCGGCTGATGGTCCAGCTCCACAAGGTGCTCTGGGGAGAGGCCCGGGGCCGGTAGGAGGCCCGTCCCGCCAAGGGAGAGGGGAGGAGGGACCATGGAAGGCGGCGTCCAAGGGAAGGGGGCCGTGGAGGTGAAGCCGCTGGCCGTCGTCCTGCTGAGCGGCGGCATGGACAGCCTCACCGCAACCGGCATGGCGCGGCGGGACGGCTTCGACCTGGCGCTGATCCACTTCAACTACGGCCAGAGGACCGAGGAGGCGGAGCTCCGGGCCTTCAAACGGATCGCCGACTGGTTCGAGGTGCCCGAGGCCCGCCGCCTGGTGGTCCACACGAACTTCTTCACCCTGGCGGGAGGTTCGGCCCTCACCGACCGCTCCCTGAAGGTGCCCGAGGGCGACCTCCACTCCCGGGCCATTCCCCCGACCTACGTGCCCTTCCGCAACGCCGTCCTCCTCTCCATGGCCGTCGCGTGGGCCGAGACGCTGGGCGCCCAAGCGGTGTACTACGGGGCCGTCTCCCAGGATTCCTCCGGGTACCCCGACTGCCGGCCGGAGTTCGTGGCGGCGATGAACGCTTTGGTCCGGGAGGGGACCCGGCCGGAGACGCGGATCGAGGTCCGGGCGCCGCTGGTCCACCTCGCCAAGGCCGACATCGTGAAGGCCGCCCTGGACATGGGCCTGCCCCTGGAACGGAGCTGGTCCTGCTACCGGCGGAACGACAGGGCCTGCGGCACCTGCGACTCCTGCGCCCTGAGACTCCGCGGTTTTGCGCTGGCGGGGATTCCCGACCCCATTCCCTACGCCCCACCGGGCGCACCCGACCGGGAGGCTTTGAGGGAACGGGCCCGGCGGCTGGTGCGGCTCCTCAACGCCCTGGCGAGGAAGGAGTGAAGGCCCCGGGCAAGGGGGCGGCCGTTCTGGCCGTCACGGCCATGTCGGTCCTCTTCGGCGCCTCCTTCGTGGCCACCAAGATCGCCCTGACGGCCTTCGCGCCGTCGGTCCTCATCTTCCTCCGCTTCGCCCTGGCCTCCCTCCTCTTTCTCCTCTTGGCCCCCTGGACGGGCCTCTGGGGGCTGGACCGGAAGGGCGCCGCCTGGGTCTTTCTNCTGGCCCTCTTCGAGCCGGGGGCCTACTTTTTCTTGGAGGCGGCCGGGATCCAGCGGACGNTGGCCTCCACCGCCGCCGTGATCATCGCCACCATCCCCGTCTTCGTCCTCTTGCTGGAGGCCTTCTGGCTCCNGGTCCGGGTGCGGCTCCGGGAGGCGGCGCTGGTCTTTCTCTCGCTTCTGGGCATCGTTCTGCTGGTCCTGGCCCGGGGCCTCAAGGAGGCGGTGGGGGGGAGCCGGACCGGGAATCTCCTGGTTCTCGGTGCGGCCTTCACCGCCTCCGTCTACACGGCCATGGCCCGCAAGCTCCTCCAGCGGTACAGTCCCCTGGTGGTGACCCGCCTGCAGTCCTTCTACGCCGCGGCCCTCTACCTGCCCTTCGCCGTCGGGTCGGTCCTCCGGGAGGGTCTTCCCGCCCCGGCGCCCCGGGCCCTCGGGGCGCTGGCCTACCTGGCGGGGGGGTGTTCCTTCCTCGCCTACCTCCTGCTCAACTTCTCCCTGAGCCGGCTGCGGGCCTCCACGGTGGCCGCCTTCACCAACGTGATCCCCGTGGTGGCGGCCCTCCTGGCGGTCTTTCTCCTGGGGGAGCGCCTGGTCTTTCTCCAGGTGCTCGGGGCGGCGGTGGTGGTGGCGAGCGTCACCCTCTTGACCCTCTGGAGCGGGAGCGAACGGGAAATCGGGCGCCGCCTGGCGCCCTGAGGGGCGGAGGTTCCTCAGCCCACCCGCCGCAACTTGTACCTTCCCGGGGGCAGGTGGAGGTACCGGACGGCTCCGTCCACCTCCTCGACGGCGTTAAGGACCGGCCGGCCCTGGCCGTCGGTGACGGCGGTGACGCGCCCCTCGCCCAAAACGACGTACCAGTGGGCTCCCGGCGGAGGACAGAGGCCGGGCGGAAGCTGGAGGGAAGCGTAACGGCTCCGGTCCAGGGTCTCCAGTGCGCAGAGAACCGGGGAGGAGGCGGCCCCTTCTTGGGCGGCGGGCGCCTCGGCCGTCCCGCCGGCGGATGGCGGCTCTCCCTCGTCCAGCAGACCCCTCCCCGAAGGAAGGGACTGGGTGTTGGCCTGGGGGGCCGGTGCGGCCGCTACGGCGGGCGGGGCGGGAGCGGCGGGACGGACCTCCCTCAAATCCTCCGAAAGGGTGAGGGGGGGCTCCCGGTGCAGTTCCAGCGGCCGGGGGGGAGGGGGAGGTAGGGCCTCGGCCGAATCGCCGGCGGGGAGGGTCCCTTCGGCGGGGGCCTGCTTGCGGGCCTCGGGGATCGAATCTTCGGGCTTCTCGATGGCGGGGTGGGGCGCCGCCACCGAAGGCCGGGGCAGGGGCAGGGCTTCGGGCCTCTCGCGGCGAAGGAAGGTGAGGAGGGAGAACCCTCCCAACAGGGCCGCCACGAACAGCGCCGCCAGGGGAAGGACCCAGGGGAGCCGGCGGTGGAGGAGGCGGGGCCGCTCCGCGGGAAGGGCGGCCATGAGGCGAGCGTGGAGGTCCGGCGGCGATTCGTCCTCCTTGAGGGCATCCAGCCCCCGTGCCGCCTCCGAGGCCAGGAGGTGGGCACGGGCGCAGGCGGGGCAGGAATCGAGGTGGGACAGGGCCTCCGGGGGCAAGGCCTCGCCGCGGTCCAGAAGGTCGAGGAACTCGTCGCAGGTCATGGCCAGATGCCCTCCAGCGCCTCCCGAACGGCCCTTCGGGCCCGGGCCAGGCGGGACTTCACCGTTCCCTCGGGGATGCCGAGGAGCNCCCCCACCTCCCCGTAGTCGAGCCCCTCCACCTCCCGCAGGAGGAGGATCTCCCGGTGCTCCGGCGAGATCCGGGAAAGGGCCGCGAGGAGGGCCTCCTTGAGTTCGCCGCCCAGGGCCCGGTTCTCGGGAGAGGGGGCGGGGTCGGAGACCGACAGGAGGGGGGACGGCGGGTCGTCCTCGTCCCCCTCGAGACGCTGCGCTCGAGAAAGGGACTTCGAGAGGCTTGCCTGCCGGGTGCGGGCGGCGTTCAGGGCGATGCCGTACAGCCACGTCCGGAAGGCCGCCTCCCCGCGGAAGGAGGAGAGTCCCCGGTAGGCCCGGAGGAAGGTCTCCTGGGCCACCTCCAGCGCGTCGTCGGGGTTCCGCAGAAGGCGGAGGGCCAGCCGGTAGACCTCCCGCTCGTGGCGCCGGACGAGCCGCTCAAAGGCCGCCTCCTCGCCGGCCTTGAAGCGGGCCACGTCCCGTTCGTCCGCCTCCGCCCCCCCTCCCGTTCCGGGGAGGGACTCCAGAACGTCCATGGGAACAGGATAGACCCAAACGAGCTCCGACGCACCCCAATTTGGAGAGGAAAGGGCTTTGACCCCGGCGCGGTGCGTGCTTCGCGAGGAAAAGGCTTTTTCTCCCAAACGGAGAGGGGACTTCTCCCCCGCCTTCCGCTGGCAAAGTCCGCCAGAACGCCTGCCATACCCTTCGGGGCCCTTTCCGCCACCGGGACCAAGCCCGCGGAGCCTCACCCCGCCCCTCACCCTCTCTTCGCCAGCGGCTCGAAGGCCCCCCATCCCCGGGCGGGAGATCGGGTGGAACGTGAAATCCCCGTTGTCCGCAAGAAGGCGCATCATCTTTTTGGCATCCGCCGCCGGAGCGGGAAACGCACGGCCTCCCGTACCCTGAGACCGGTTTTCCCCGGGAAGGTTCCCGCTTAGGAAAGGGGCACGGCGACGCCGGCCTTGAGGACCGTCACCGGTCCCAGGCCCCACTGGGTGAGGTAGGCCTTCAGCGCCTCCTGGGCCGCGGGCTCCCCGTGGACCAGGAAGATGCCCTTGAGCCGCGAACGGTCCTGCCTCAGGAGCCACTGCCCCATCTCCCGGTAGTCGGCGTGGGCGGAGAAGGCGTTGAGGATCTTCACCCGGGCCTTCACGGCGTGGCGCTCNCCGAAGATCCGGACCTCGGGGCGCTTGTCCGCCAGAGCCCGGCCCAGCGTGTTTTCGGCCATGAAGCCGACGATGAGNACGGTATTGCGCGCATCGCCGATGCCGTGCAGGAGGTGGTGGAGGATGCGCCCCGCCTCGCACATCCCCGAGGAGGAGATGACGATGCACGGTTCCTGCAGGCCGTTCAGGGCCTTGGAGGCCTCCGGGTCGGTGATGTAGCGGAGGGAGGAGAAGGAGAAGGGGCTCTCGTTCCGGGAAAGGAAGTCCTCGAAGGTCTCCCGGTCGTAGCACTCGGGGTGCGCCCGGAAGATGGCCGTGGCGGAGACGGCCATGGGGCTGTCCACGTAGACGGGCACCGGGGGGATGAGCCCCCGGTCGAAGAGGCGGTGAAGGGTGTAGATCAGCTCCTGGGTCCGCTCCACGGCGAAGGCGGGAATGATGACCCGGCCGCCCTTGGCGGCGGTCTCCCGAACCACCTGGCCCAGCTCCTCTTCGGCCGCGGCCAGGTCGTCGTGGAGCCGGTTGCCATAGGTGCTCTCCAGTACCAGGTAGTCCACCGGGGGGAGGTCTTCGGGATCCCGGAGGATGGGGAGTCCTTCCCGGCCGAGGTCCCCGGTGAAGCCCACCGAGAGGGGCTCGCCCTCCCGCTGGACCTGGAGGTGCACCATGGCGGAGCCCAGGATATGGCCCGCGTTGAAGAGCGTGGCCGTGACCCCCGGCGCCAGGGGGTAGGGCCGGCGGGTGGCGACGGTCACNNACTGGGCCAGGGCGGCGTCCACGTCCGCCTCGTCGTAGAGGGGAGGAAAGACCTTTCGCCACGGTTGGGGGTTCTTGGCCTGCTGGCGGTCGAGGTAGCGGGCGTCGTAGGCCTGGATCCGCGCCGAATCCCGGAGGACGAGGGAGGCGATGTCCCGGGTGGCCGGCGTGGCGAGGATGTCCCCCATGAAGCCCCGCTTCACGAGGAGGGGGTAGCTTCCGCAGTGGTCCAGGTGGCCGTGGGTGTTCACCGAGGCGGCCACCGAGGCGGGGGGAAAGGGAAAGGAGGCGCTCTTCCGGTGGGCCTCCTCCCGGTGACCCTGGAACATGCCGCAGTCCACGAGGATCCGCACGAGGCCGGTGTCCAGCAGGTGCCGGCTTCCGGTGACCTCTTCCGCCGCTCCGTACGAGGTNAGGGTGACCATGGCGCCTCCAGNGGCCAGTCTACACCGCCCCGTCATTTCCGTTTGAAACCTTGGTCGGCAGGGACGGGAAGAATAGTAAAAAGTGAATAGTGAAAAGTGAAGAGAAGAACCCCTCCCCGATCTCCCGGATCTCCTTGGTCAAATCTTGGGTTCCTTCCTCATCCTTTCCTCTCGTGTTTCCATTTCCCCCTTCGCCCCGGGTCGGATAGACTGGCTCCAGAGGGAGGTTCCCATGGAACGGGCGAAGAGGATCGTGCCCATCTTGCTGGCCGCCGCTCTGACGGCGGCCCTGGCGTTCCTGCCGCCCCCGCGGCCGGCGGTGGTGGCCGTCTACCACTTCAACGACTTCCACGGCCAAGTGGAGCCGCTGGTGAGGAAGGGCCGGGAGGAAGGGGGCCTTTCCCGCCTGGCGGGCCTTCTCCGGGAGCGCAAGGCCGGAGCCGCCGCGGAGGGAAGGACGGCCCTGGCCCTCTTCGCCGGGGACCTCTTCACCGGCACCGCCTTCTCCACCCTCTTCCAGGGGGAGCCGGAGGTGCGGGTCCTCTCCCGGACGGGCCTCGACGGGGCCACGACGGGAAACCACGAGTGGGACTTCGGTTCCGAGGTGCTCCGAAAGCGGGCGGAGGAGGCGTCCTACCCCTTCCTTCTCTGCAACGTCACCGCCGAGGAGGGGAGCGCCGTCTTCTGGACGCCGTACACGGTCACCCGGGCCGGTTCCCTCCGGGTGGCCCTCACCGGCGTCACCACTCCCGACACGCCCCTCACCACCGCCCCGGGAAACACGCGGGGCTACCGCTTCGAGGACCCGGTGGCCTCCCTCCGGGCCCTGCTCGGCGCCCACGGTTCCGAAGGGGACCTGTGGATCGTCCTCTCCCACTGCGGCTTCGAGGAGGACCGGAGGATCGCCCGGGAGGTTCCGGGGGTGGCCCTCGTCGTGGGCGGCCACGACCACAAGGAGCTGGAGAGGCCCTGGATGGAAAACGGCGTGGCCATCGTCCAGGCGGGGGACCGGGGCCGCTTCCTGGGGGAGGTCCTTCTGGCGGTCCAGGGGGGAAAGGTTCGGAGCGTCGAGGGGCGGCTCCTGCCGGTCTCGACGTCGGTCCCTGCGGACCCGGACGCGGAAGCCTTCCTCGCCGGCTTCCTCCGGGAGGAGAAGGAACGGCTGGGTGCTTCCGTGGGGCGCCTCCCCCAGGCCCTTTCGGGAGACCGGCTCCTGTTGCGGACCGGCGAGGCCCCGCTGGGCAACCTTCTCACCGACGCCATGCGCCTGGCGTCCGGCGCCGACTGCGCCTTCCTCAACGGCGGGGCCATCCGGGCGGGCCTGCCCGCTGGGGAGGTCACCGGCAGGGACCTCTACGCCTGCCTGCCCTTCTTCGACTCCCTCACCACCGTGGAACTTTCCGGAGCCGACCTGAAGGCGCTGCTGGACCGCTGCGCCGCCATGCCNCGGCAGGCCCCCCCCGGCGGTTTCCTGCAGGTTTCGGGGCTCACCGTCCGGTACGAAGAAGGTCAGGCACGGGAGGTCAAGGTGAACGGGGCACCGCTGGAAGCGGGCCGGACCTACGTCGTCGCCTGCACCCAGTTCCTCCTTTCGGGCGGTGACGGGCTCGTCGAGTTCAAAAACGGCCGCAACGCCCGGGACTGGGGCATCGGGCTGCAGGAGCTCCTCCGGCGGACCCTCGCCCGGCCGGGCTTCGTCCCCCCGGGCAACGAGGGGAGGATTATCCGCCGCTAGCGGGCCCCCTCCCGCGGGGGAAGGTGCTCGTCCAGGAAACGCCGGAGGCCTAAGGCGGCCTCGGGAGAGACCAGGATTCCTCCATCGTTGTGGCCACCCCTCAGCGTCAGGAAGACCTTGGGTCCCGGCGCCGCCGCGAAAAGGCCCCGGCCCATTTCGAAGGGAACGATCTCGTCCTCGGGAGAGTGGAGGACGGCCACGGGACAGGAGAGCCCCCCGATGCGGCTCCGGGAGTCGTACCGGATCCGCACCAGCAGGGAGACGGGGAGCCAGGGGTAAAGGCGCCGCGCCATGTCCGGGACGGAGGTAAAGGTGGATTCCAGAACCAGGGCGCCCAAGGGGAAGCGGCCGGCGGCCTCCACCGCCACCGCCCCGCCCAGCGACTCCCCGTAGAGGACCAGACGGCCGGGCGCTTCTCCCCGGCGAAGGGCCTCGGCGACGGCGGCCGCACCGTCGGCGTAGGTCCCCTCCTCGGAGGGGGAGCCTTCGCTCTCCCCGTAGCCCCGGTAGTCCACCGCCAGCACGTTCCATCCCCAATCGTGGAAGAGGCGGATCTTGTCCACCCGGTCCGAGAGGGTCCCCGCGTTTCCGTGGAAGAGGAGGAGGGTGCCCCGGGCGCCTTCCCGGGGGACAAACCACCCGTGGATGCGGACGCCGTCGGAGGTTCGCAGGTGGAGGTCCTGAAAGGCCATCCCGAAGGTCCGGGGGGTGGCCGTCAGGGTGCGCTCGGGAAANAAGACGTAGGACTCCTGGCGGAAGAACATGTACNCGCACAGGCCTCCGTACAGGAGAACCAGCCCCGCGGCCAGGAGGAGGAGGTTCCGGGCGGCCAGGCCCACCCAGCCCCGAAAACCCCTCACCGCCGGGAGGATCTCCATGGGACTAAGGTGCCACGGGAAGGCGGCGGGGGGAAGGGGAGCCGGCACCTGCCGGGTACCCCGGCCGCGTTTCCACCGGGCGCAAAGTGTGGCGAGAGCCATAGAAAAAGGCGCGGGGGACGGGCCCCCGCGCCGGTTTTCTCCGCGGGATTGGCGGTCACTTCTTCGGAGCGGGCGGGGCGGCCGGACGCCCCGGGGCCGCCTTCGCCTCCCGGGCGTGCTCCTTCCGGATCGCGGCGGCCTCGGCCTTGATCTCGGCGAGGTCCCGCTTCATTTCGGCCCACCCGTACCAGTGCTGGTAGTCGGGGTTCATGTGGAAGGCCCCCTGGAAGGTCCGCATCCGGTGTTCCATGAGCATGACGTAGANCTTCTGCTCGATGGGGTGCTCCACCTCGTAGAAGCGAAGGACGTCCACGCTGAAGGGTCGGTTCTTGGGTTCGGGAAGGATTCCGTCGCGGTAGAGGCCGTAGACCTCCCCGATGGCCTCGGCCATGAGGTGGTCGGCGGCCTTGATGATCTCGTCGCCCTTCTGCAGCTCGGCCCTGGCGAAGGAGGGGGCGTGGCACTTGGAGCACTGGCCCAGCATCTGGTCCCGGCGCTCCTGCCAGGCTTCCTTGGAGAGGCGCGCCACGTCTCCGGCCTTGACGAGATCCAGCCTCGCCGTGGGCTTGCCGTCCTTGTCCAGGACTCCCAAAGCCTGAAGGATCACCGCCCTGTCGGCCATCCACTCGGGGTCGTCCTCGGGGAGACGGAGGGCCAGGAAGCCCCAGGCGGTCTTTACGCCGTGGTCCCCCGCGGGCATGTGGCAGAAGGCGCAGGTGGGGGTCCGGGGCGCGTCGGGGTAGGCGGTGGCGGCCTCCCGGTACCAGTCCTTGAGAGGCACGTCCCAGTTGGTCTTGTGGGCGGTCTGGAGGTAGATCATCCCGTGTTTGCTGGTGGAGTACATCTCCCACTGGGGATGGTCGAAGCCCATGTGGCAGGTGCCGCACGCTTCCGGCCGGCGGGCCTCGGCGGCGGAGAAGAGGTGGCGGGTATGGCAGGAGTCGCACTTGCCGCCGTCGTATCCGATGCGGTGGCAGCCGCCG
>JGI24187J35170_1000095_pt1 | contig 40285 bp, 33 predicted proteins | sample YNPBryBLVA2012_FD_35170 | JGI IMG/M metagenome (IMG submission 35170)
TGGATACTTCCGCAATCCGGACACGTCCACTCACGCACCGACAGCGTCTGAGGACACACCCCAAGAACTTGGCGGCCTCTTGAATGCATGACCATCTTGCGGACATGCAGATATTACAACATTCTCGCAAAAAAGTTCAACTATTAACGAAACTGGTCGAGCCCTTCATCCAAGCAGAAAGCGGCGGTCGGCAACGGCAGGGTACCGGCCTGGGTCTGGTCCTGAGCGCTCAATACGTTCGACTCATGGGCGGGGAGCTGACCCTGGAGAGTAAGCCCGGACGCGGGAGCCGTTTCAGCTTCAGGGTGCCGTTTCAGTCCGTGCCGGACTGCGAGGGCGCGCCCGCGTCCAAGGTCGCGGACCCGAATCCGGGCCCCGAACGCCGACCCAGCGCCGCCGACCAAGACGAAGGGGCCATGATAGACCCGCCGCCTGGCGTCGCTGCAGGCCTTGCGCCCGAGTCCGTTGCGGTACGGCTGGCGCACTATCCTGACACCTGGCTGGAGGCGTTGCGGTATGCGGTAAAAATAGGCGATTTCGTGCGCATCGGCAGGCTGCTGGAGCAGATCGCCGGACAGGATCCGGCGCTCGATGAGACCCTTGGACACTGGGCCTATGTCTTTGATCAGGAGGCCTTCCTCAAGGCGCTTGACGGCCAACGCCGATCCTGAGAATCCTTGGCCACCCCCAGGTCCTTGACGTGCAACAGAGGCAACGAGATGTCGATGCCTGATCGGATCAAACTCAACGGCGACCTCAGGGACGGGCGGTTCGAGTTTTTGCGCGAACTCGAGTGCGAGTTGCGATGAGAGCCGAGCGGCGCGCGACCTTCCGGCATGACCCGGTGCGCCTCAAGTCCCGTCCTTCAGGGCCGGATCGGGGCGCGCGGACGGCGTAGGCATCCCTTGGACGATCGATGCGGTGTCTGCTGCTGCTCGATGGATTGGCGCACGATGGAAATCGGCGCACCGCCGCAAGATGAGGCGAAGAAGTAGAACGGCAACCCTAGGGTCCTTCGCGCAACTCTTGGAATGACATCTAAAGGAGCGCTGAATAACTCCCCTCCCCCGCCCGCGGTTACCCTATGCACACATTATTTTTTGGCACGGAATTTGACTTTTCCATGAGATTTCCAGAATGAGGGGTGACTCATGGAGAAGGCGGTGGAAGCCCCAATCGCGGCTAAAGCCGCTCCTACCACCGCTTCGGCACGCGCCATGGCAGCAAGAGCGCCTTTTAAGCGCGATGCCTATCTTTGTTTAGGGCCGGGTTAATAAGCAGCGTTCCTCTAGCATCAGGGACTCGACTTAGCCTCGCGCTGGCGGCGAGTCTCTTGAGCGGGACCAGGGGGTGGTCCTGGCTGGACGCGCCATGACCTTCGACGTACACTCCCGCCTGCCTGGCTCTCTGCCATCGTGTGGGAGCCGTCCCAAGCACCCGCGCGAGGCCCGCCCATGCCCCTTGTTCAACCTCTATTCATCGGACTCTTCGCCTTACTGGTGCCGACCCTGGCCCTGGCCAGCGGTGAGGTCGCCGCCCCCCCATCCATCGACCTGACCGACCAGACCGTCGGCTATCTCGCGCTGCTGATCTTTTGCATTGCCTATCTCTTGGTCGTGGCTGAGGAATTTCTGCATCTACGCAAGTCCAAGCCGGTCATCATCGCCGCTGGGCTCATCTGGTGCCTGATCGCCTATGCCTATATCCAGCAGGGCCAACCACATGCCGCCGGCGAGGCGGTGCGCCACACCCTACTCGAATATGCCGAGCTGATGCTGTTCCTGCTAGTCGCCATGACCTACATCAACGCCATGGAAGAGCGGCGGGTGTTCGATGCCTTGCGCGCCTGGCTCATCCGCAAGGGCTTCGGTTTCCGCTCGCTGTTCTGGATGACCGGTACCCTGGCGTTCTTTATCTCGCCGATGGCCGACAATCTGACCACGGCGCTCCTGATGTGCGCGGTGGTATTGGCCGTCGGCGGCGACAACCGCACCTTCGTCACCCTGTCTTGCATCAATATCGTGGTCGCGGCCAACGCCGGTGGCGCCTTCAGCCCCTTCGGCGACATTACGACGCTCATGGTCTGGCAGAAGGAGGTGCTGGATTTCTTTGACTTCTTCAAGCTGTTCGTACCCTCGCTAGTCAATTATCTGGTGCCGGCGATCCTGATGTCTTTCGCCGTACCCAAGATCAAGCCCGAGGCGCAGGGCTCCAACATCCACCTGAAGCGCGGCGCGCGACGTATCATCCTGCTGTTTTTGCTTACCATTGCGACGGCGGTGAGCGTGCATCACTTCCTGAACCTGCCGCCGGTCATCGGCATGCTCACCGGTTTGGGCTATCTCCAGATCCTCAGCTATTTCCTACATCGCACGCATGCTAGATGGCACAAGCGCAATGAGGATCGTGCCGCCCTGATCGGCGATATGACCCCCTTCGATGTCTTCAACCCGGTCGCACGCGCCGAGTGGGACACCTTGCTGTTCTTCTATGGCGTGGTGCTCTGTGTCGGTGGATTGGGTCAGATCGGGTATCTGGCGATGGCCTCCGAGATCATGTATGAGCACTGGGGACCGACCCTGGCCAATGTCGCCATCGGTCTGCTCTCGTCCATCATTGATAACATCCCGATCATGTTCGCGGTGCTGACCATGATGCCGGACATGAACGACACCCAATGGTTGCTGGTGACCTTGACGGCAGGCGTCGGCGGCTCGCTGCTGTCGATCGGCTCGGCGGCGGGTGTGGCCCTAATGGGACAGGCACGTGGCACCTATACCTTCTTTGCGCATCTGGAATGGACGCCGGCGATCGCGCTCGGCTTCCTGGCGAGCATCGCCGTCCACTTCTGGATCAACGGCTGAGGTGAGGGAGTGCAGGCTGGCATGGACAAAGTCGCCGCTTGCGGTTATAGTCGCGCGCTTGTCGCCGGCTGCGTCTGCGGGTCGGCACTGCCCCGGAGAGGTGCCAGAGTGGCCGAATGGGCCTGACTCGAAATCAGGTGTACGCGCGAGCGTACCGTGGGTTCGAATCCCACCCTCTCCGCCATTCACCCTTAGTTGTAGGGGCGGGTTCAGAACCCGCCCCTATCGCCATGTAGCCAAGGTCTCTAAGGCCATTCGCACCATGACCTCAGCGCGTTCGGGACTATCGGCCTCGGCATAGGCCCGCAGTTCGGGGGCGTTGCCCGACGGACGCAGATGCAGGATCTCACCGCTTTCGAAGGTGAGGCGCAGCCCGTCGGTGTCGTCGAGTGTCGCAATCGGGCCAAAGTCCTTGCCGAACGTGGCTTCGATGGCAACCTTGTCGCTTGTCCTGTTTCCCGTATTCAGAGCGGCCAACCGCGCCCGACTGAGTTCGGTCGGAAAATCCTTGAGCCGATCGCTGTGGGTGAAGCGTTGGGGCAGACCATCGGCCAGGGCCGAGACCGGCTGACCGCGCTCCACGGCGTCAATCAAGATGGTCACCGCAACCAGCAGTGCGTCGCGCGTCGGGAGCGCCGACAGCACGCCACCCTCGGCGTTCACCAGCGCACTGGCGAGCAGAAAGCCGCCATTGGCCTCGTAGCCGGCGACCGGTTCAAGTCCAGCCTCTATCAGACGCCGCATCCCCTCGATGACGAAGGGCGAGCCGATGCGGGTCCGTAATACCTGCTCGAAAGACCCGCAGCGTTCGACCAGCGTGTTGCTGCTGACCGGTGTGGCCAGTGCCCGGATCCCGAGCCGGCGCGCGCACAGCACACCGGTGAGATCGCCGCGCAGCCACCGACCCCGCTCATCGGCGATCAAGGGACGGTCGCCGTCGCCATCGGCTGAGATGAGGGCATCGAACCGACCGCTCGCGGCCCAATCGCGCGCGCGTGCCTGGTCCTCGGGTCGCACGGCCTCGGTATCGACCGGGATGAAGGTATCGGAGCGTCCTAGCCGTGTGACCTCAGCCCCGAGTGCAGAGAGCACCCTGGACAGGGGGTCGCGTGCGACGCTGGAGTGTTCATAGACGCCAACCCGCAGTCCTTTGAGACAGTCACGTGGAAAGAAATCTAGGTAGCGGGCGATGTAGGCGTCGCGTGCTGAGTCGTCGGGTGCGGGCAACACCCAGGTCTGGTCCTGGCTAAAGGCACCGTCGGCGTCGAAGAGTCCCTCGGGCCGGACGACCGTCTGGGCACGGATGCCCTCCTCATCGGGCTTGAGGATCTCGCCGCTGGGTAGGTTGAACTTGATGCCGTTGCGATCGGCTGGGATATGGCTGCCGGTGACCATGAGGGTTGGGATCGACCGTCCGAGGCCATAGCCAGCCACGGCTGGGCTTGGGATGAGGCCTAGATTGATCGGTTGCCCACCCTGGTCGCGCACGGCACGGGCACAGGCCACCATGATGCGCGGGGTGCTGGGACGCAGGTCGCCACCGATCCCCACCGCCTGGCCGGGCGAGAACGCCTGGATCTCGGTGAGGTAGCTCAAAAAGCCGCACGTGTAGGCATAGCAGACCCAATCGGTCATCCGCTCGACCAGACCACGCGCGCCGCTAGTGCCGAATCCGACCCCGCTTTCGGCCATCAAGTCGCTTATCTGCATCCCAAACTCCTTATGGTGTGATCAGTCTGCCGTTTCGGGTACCGGCCCGTCGGCCGCGTCGGGCGCCTGTGCGCTGCGCGCGGGCAGGCGGGTCTCGGTCGCGGGTTCGCCGACCTCGGCCAGGGGCGCTGCCGGTTCGACTGCCGGCATCTCTGTGCCCGGTTGCGGCATCAGACGATCGATCCAGTCGGCCAGATCTCCATTGCACCAGACCAGGATCAGCCCGGCCAGCAAGACGAGGAGCACCAGATCGGTCATCCAGGGACACCTCTTATCGGCGCAGGGATCGCGCAGCGAGCGCACAGCGCCCTTTGGCCACGGCGCCATCCTGGTGAGTGTGGCGCCGAAGCGGGCGCTGATCCTGGCCTGGGCATTGACCGCCCAGCCGTTGGCCTCCAGCAACGGGTTCAGCGTGCGTTGGCGCAACCTCAGGTGTGCCAGCAATACCGAGGGCCCTGAGATCGCTCCCATCAGTCCCAGCAGCCCCACCAGGACCCGCCACTCGTAGACGAGTCCCATCCCGACCGTCGCCAAGCTGATCGCACCGACCACACCCACCAGCAAAACACCCCCAATCCAGACACCTGACCGCGTGCAGCGCACAGGCGGGTCCGTCCGGCGGCTGCCCTCAGCTAAAGCAGGTCTGACCTCAGCAGTGACGCCCTCCATCGTCTGGGCGATCAGACGCACCAGCCCTCTGTAAGGCGACCAAAAGGCCCTCCAGACGCTCAGCGGCTGCTCGATGAGCTTGACCACAGTCGCATCCCAGTCGGCCCCATCGCGGTCGTAAAAGATGCCGTGGTGACCGACCGCAAGCCTTCCGCCCTCGCCAGCCGTNAGGGNGGCCACAATGGTCAGGGTCTCGGTGCCGCCGCCCGCGGGCAGGCGCCGCCTACAGTCGCAATAGACCAGATAGATCTGGCTGAACTGGGCCAGGGCCGCGTGTCGCTCAAGGTCATCGACACGCACGCAGAGGTCGCATGCGTACCCNTCCAGATAGAGGGTGCCGGCCTGGAACACCGCCTTGCGTCCCGGTGTGTAGAAGTCACGCAGCGAGACGAAGTTCTGGAGCAGCGGCTCCAGGTGCTGGTAGTAATGCACCAGCCGGTCGACCGAGTCGATGGCATCCGATACCCCGGCCAACTCCAGATCCTGCTCGATCAGATCGGCGATCGCGGCCTGNAANGGTCCCTCGACCAGGGCCCGCAGCCGGGTCGCGCCCAGCGGGGCGACCAGGGCGCCGCGTCGATGGGCACGCCAGACCGCATGGGCCTCAAAGCGTGCGCTCAGATCCAACCATTGCGCCTCAGTCAAACACTCGATGTCGCCAAGCAGCGGCACCACCACCCGGGTGCGAAAGGCATCCAGCTCCCGCGCCCAGCGCGGATTGACCCCCTGACGCAGCGGTAGCGGACGCCCAGGCTCGACACGCGCCAGCGGAAAACCCGCCAGTGACTCGGTGGNCGACGACAGGGTCTGGTTGGCCAGGGCGGCATAATCAGCCGCGGACGGGTTGAGTCGCTCGGCGGCGCGCTGGTCGTAGTCGGCCAGTCGGGCTCGGGTGAAATAGTCGTCGATCTTGGTCTTGACCGACTCAAAAAGCTCAGCCGCCGACTCCGTGTCCTCGCCGAGCGGCAGGATGTTGATCGCATCGGCCTCGGCCTGAGCCCACCATTCCAGATACTCGCGCGCCTCGGCGAAGAACCGCGCGCAAAGTTCCCGATCGATGCCCTCCTCGCCGCTGCGGTCGGGGCGCGAGCCGACACAGCGCATGATGTCGCTGATCGCCTGGGCGACCGACTCGTCGCGGGCCGCGCTCGGCTGCACTACACCATCGCCGTTGAAGCGCGACCCGGCGAAGATCTGGGCCGTATTGGCCGTCTCGTCCGCCGTGATGAGGGTCGACTCGGTGCGCCCCAGGTTGTCGAGGATGCGCCAGGCCGAGGCCAGGATCAGGCGCCCTTCCTCGGTGCCGTCGTCGATGGCGTCCAGCGGCAGGCCGGCCTCGTGCTTGAACAGATCGCCCGGATCCTTGAGCCGGCGGCAGGTCCAGCGCACGGACTCCTTGATGTCATCGATGCAAATACGCCCATCGCCATCCCTATCCAACAGATCCAGGGTATGGCGATCGAACTCGAGTCCTTGGGTCGGGCAACTCAAGACCGCCCAGAGCCTGGGGTCGAGTTCAGGCAGATGGCGGATGTCCTCGCCCGAGTCGATCATGACCTGATCGAAACCGCCAAATCGATTGAAGCGCCAGCGATGGGCTGGACGATGGGTGTCTACAGACATGGATCCGGTGTCCTTCTTGACTGACGCCCCTCCTGACAAGGCGAGGCCAGGGGTGGATTGTCGGTCGATCAGACTGGATCGGGCAAGGGCGAGTCCGGCGGCCTGGGTTAGATCCGCTCAGACGACACATTCGGGATATCGTCTCTACAAGCGAGAGGGTCGGCTCGCCCACGCGGACAAGCATGGTCTTGGGCGCACAGCCGATGGAGCGGCACTGAATGTTGTACGTCCGATTGCAGGAGTTCGAGCAAGGGTGCGGCCTTGTGGTAAGTCTCGCGATATTCGGACGCGGGATCGGAATCGATGACGATACCGCCGCCGGCCCAGACCTGGGCGACACCTTGAGACTGGATCAGGGTACGGATGACGATGTTGGTATCCATGGCCCCATCGAAGCCCAGATAGCCGATGGCCCCGCAATAGACGCCGCGCCGATCGGGCTCCAGTTCCTCGATGATCTCCATGGCGCGGCGTTTGGGCGCGCCGGTGATCGAACCGCCCGGGAAGGCGGCGCGCAGCAGGTCGAGCGCTGTGCGTCCAGCCGCCAGCCGCCCCCTGACCGTACTGACCAGGTGATGGACATGGGCGAAGGTCTCGACCTCGAACAGGGCGGGCACCTGGATGCTCCCGATCGCACAGACCCGACCCAGGTCGTTCCTCAGCAGATCGACGATCATGACATTCTCGGCCCGTTCCTTGGGGCTCAGGCGCAGCGACTCGACCAGACGGGCATCCTCAGCCGGATCGTCCGCACGCGGGCGCGTGCCCTTGATCGGGCGGGTCTCGACCCAACCGTCGCGCACCTGGAGGAAGCGCTCGGGCGAGGCGCACAGGATCTGAACCCCCGGTAGGTCCAGATAGGCGCCGAAGGGGGCGGCGTTGAGCGCCCGCAGCCGCTGATAGGCCGTCCAGGGGTCGCCCCTAGCCGGGGCGGCGAAGCGCTGGGCGAGATTGACCTGATAGCAGTCGCCGGCGATCAAATACTCCCGGATGCGCCTCAGGGCCTGGAGATAGNCCGCAGGCGTCAAATTGGACTCGATCGGACCGAGTGTCTGGAACGGCTCGCGGGCCGGGCGTGCGACCGGCGCTACCAGCCGCGCCGCCCAGGTATCGAGCCGATGGGCATCCCAACCGACCAGACAGGCACGCCCCCTGACATGGTCCAGGATCAGGGCCCAGTCATAGATCCCGACCATAAGCTCAGGGAGGCGGTCGGCATCACGCGCGCGATTNGGCAACGGCACGAAGCGGCGCGCCAGGTCGTAACCAAAATAACCGATCGCCCCACCGATGAAGGGCAAGCCGGGCACAGTCTCGCGCTTCGGCCCCAGGAGCTCGCTCAGTAGCTCGAATGGATCGGCAGACGAGCGCCCGCTCAAACCCCAGGCGCACCACTCGCTGTCGGCACCGCGTGTCACCAGGGTTGCGACCGGAGCGGCCGTTAAGATGTCGAACCGCCCTTGGTCGCTGAACGGACGCCCGCTATCGAGCCACACCGGCCAGGGGTGGTCGAGCAGGCGCTCCATGTAGCGACTGGCATCGGGTCGATAGGCGAGATCGCGGACGTGAGGAGACATGCCCCAAGGCCGGTGCGGCCCTTCAGCGCGGTGCGCGATCGTCGAGATTGGCCGGACACAGGACCTCGCGCATGATGCCGATCAGTTCGAGCAGCTGCGCGTTGCGGATGCGGTAATAGATCCGGTTGGCCTCCTTGCGCGCGACCACGATGTTTTTATTCCTGAGCTGTTCGAGGTGTTGCGAGATGTTGCTCTGCGAGGTTCCAGTGCGCTCGACGATCTCGCTGACCGAGAGCTCATTCTTGCCCAGCGAACAGAGGATCTTCCAGCGCAATGGGTGGGCCATCGCCTTGAGCGCGTTGGCGGTCAGGGTCGTGTCTTCATCCTCTTGGGGAATTTCGGGGGTACTCGATTCGTTCATCCTTCACTCCTCCATTTGTTTTTAATCAGGCTCGACGCGGGTATAGCCCGTCATGTCCTTGGCGATACAGATGATATCGCTGATCCGGCCCTCGCCATCCTTCACCGCGGTGCGCGAGAACAGGATCGGCACCCGCCGCCCGTCGCGGGCGATGAAGCGTGCCTCGATCTTGCTCAGGGCCCCGGTACGGATCAATGCCTCCAGCCAGAGACCCATGAAGGCGCCGGCCTGTTCGTCGCCCTCCTCCTCGAACACGTCGCCGATCGAGAGACCAAGTAGCTCCGCCTCGCTGTACCCCAGCAGGCGCTGTGCAGCCGGGTTGGTCAGCTTGATACGTCCGTCCGGCTCCAAGACCAAGAGCGCCTCGCCCATGTGGGTGATGATGTTCTCCAGATATTGGCGGGCCTCGGCCAGTTCACGCGTGCGCTCGGCGACCTTGAGCTCCAGGGTGCGATTGAGGGCGCGCTCCTTTTCGATCAAGCGGAAATAGGTACTGATCTTGTTGATGAGCTGGGCGTCCTCGATCGGCTTGAGCAGATAGTCCGCCGCGCCGATCGCAAACCCCCGGCGCTGGAACTCCTCGGACTTGAAGGCCGCGGTGAGGAAAATAATCGGGATGTCGCGCGTGCGCTTACGCAGCTTCAGGAGCGAGGCGGTCTGGAAACCGTCCATCTCGGGCATCTGCACATCGAGGATGATGAGATCGATGTCGGGGTGCGCATGGGTCAAGGCGATCGCCTCCTGACCTGAACTGGCCTCGAGCACGGTGACATCGAGATGGCGCTCGATGAGCGTGCGCAGGGTAAAGAGGTTGTGGGCGTGATCGTCGACGATCAGGAGCTTGAAGCCAGAGTAGCGCGTCATGTCCTCTCCGTTGCATGACCAGGGGCGGAGGTCCGGGGCCGTTCATCGAGCAGAGGCCCCGGGAGGGCCGAGGTCGCTTGCCCCAGCACCTGAACCAGCAGGGCCGTGAGCGCCTCGGGGGCGACCGGTTTATTCAGGCGGGCGACCTCGCCGCCCCTCGGACAATCGGCGAGTCGCGGATCGGACCCTGGGTTCACCATGACCGCCACGACCGGATGTGGCCATGAGGTCTCGATCAGGAGGGTCTGGATCGTATCACAGGTCGTCTCGGTGGACCCCGAGACGGCCAACAGGATCAGGGCGCAGCCCTCGCCTTCCTCGCGCAGCGTCTCCAAGGCCTCATCGAGATCGGCAGCGGTCTGGACGCGCAGGCCGCGTCGCGACAGCTCGGAGGTGAGCTGAACCAGGGTCTTGACGTCGCGTTCGATGATGAGCACCCAGGGCGTCCCCGGCCCAGACAGGGGCTCGGTGCCGTCCTCGACCTCCGTGCCCACCCCCTCGATGGCCTCGAGTGGCCCAGGGGTCAGAGGGACTGACTCAAACCGCGTCTCGGGCACCGAGGCCCCAGTATCCGGCGACAGCGCCAGCGGCAACAGCAGCGAGAAGCGCGAGCCAAGACCCGGCGTGCTCTCGACCTCGATGACACCGCCGAGCAGGGTCGCCAGCTCGCGGCTGATCGCCAGACCCAGGCCGGTGCCGCCGTAGCGGCGGCGCGTCGAGCCGTCGGCCTGCTGGAAGGCCTCGAAGATGATCTCTTGCTTGTCGGGTGGGATACCGATGCCGGTGTCGATCACACTCAGCATCAATGGCCGGTCCGATTCGGGGCGGGTGCCGACCTCGACCCGGACCTCGCCGCGTTCGGTGAACTTGATCGCATTGGCGAGAAAGTTCTTGAGGATCTGGCGCAGCTTGTCGCGATCGGTCTGAAGCGAGTCAGGTGCGCCCGGCATCAGCCGCAGGATCAGCTCGACCGGCTTATCGGCGAGCTGGGGGCTAAAGAGCTCGATCAGGTCCTCCAGCATCGGCCTCAACTCGACTGGCTCTGGATTCAGGCTGAGTCGTCCGGATTCGATGCGCGAGATGTCGAGGATGTCGTCGATCAGCGCCCGCAGATCGCGCCCGGCCTCATGGATGACCTGGGCCTGACGGCGCTGGATCGGATTCAGACCATTGTCCTCGGCGCCGAGCATCTTCGAGAGCAACAGGATCGAATTGAGCGGCGTGCGTAGTTCATGACTGACATTGGCCAAAAACTGTGACTTATAGCGGTTGGACTGTTCTAACTCGCGGGTATGGGCCCGTGCCACGCGTAGATGCTCGGCATGGGTCGCGGCCAGCTCGGTGAGGCGCTCGCCGAGTTCACGCAGCTCACGCGGCCCGCGCCAACTGAAACGCAGGGGTTCACCGTCGTGCAGGATGTGCTGGATACCGCCGAGCAGCTCGTGACCGAAATGCTCGACACGCGCCGCGATCCAGCGTGCGAGCACCATCACGGCCAGCACCAACAAGGCGATGATGCTCAACACCCGCACGATCAGCTCGTTGCGGAAGGCATCCAGGGGCGAGGGATCGACCACACGCCCGACCCAGAGTGGGAAGCCGTCCTCGGTCAGGAACATGGGTACCCACAGCATCTGCCGCCCCTGTTCGTTCTTCCACAGCGCCAGCTTGCCTTCGCTAAAGATCGCCGCCAGCCCTGGAAAGGTTTCAAAGGCCTCCGGTTGACCGCTCGCCGGCTGACCGGGGCGCAGATAGCTGCCGTCGTGATTGACCCAAAGGGTATTGCGGTAAAACTGTGCCAATCCGCCGACATCGATGGTCAACACCACCGCCCCCTGAGCGGAATTGCCCGGCTCACCACCGATCAGGCTGACCAGATTGAGCGTCATGAGTCGGCGCGGATCCTCAACGCCGGCTTGGGGATCGATCCGGATGCGACTGACCATGACCGCGCCGGGCTGGCTCTGCAGGCCGGCATCGAGGAACTGACGGTTTGGTAGCTGGGGCGGCTGGGCGGTCGGGCGCCATTCTTGGGTGCGCGCATCGCGCACCAACCAAAAGCGCTCCTGTCCCTCGGCGTCGAAGAACAGGATCTGGATGACGTCGCGCTGATCGGCCAGGATCTGGTTGATCCAGGTGGTATAGCGCGCGCGCGCCAGGTCGATCTGACCCGACTCGCCGCGCGCGCCCAGGATCAGCCCCGGCTCAGGCAGCTTGGCTAGAAAACGGATCAGCTCGTGACGGCTGGCCAGATGCTGGTCGAGATCGCGGAAATCGGCACGCAGATTTTGCAAATAGGCGCGCTGATAAAAGAGCGCGGTACGATCGAGCACCAGCGGCAGATTGATGAGCGCGGCCAGGATCAACGGCATCAGGCCGAAGATCAGCAGGAACAGCAGGATATAGGCGCGCAGCTTGAGGTCGGGTGCACGGATCTGGGGCATCCGGGGTCAGAGTGCGCGGACCAGGTCGAGTACCTGGGCGGCGTGACCCTTGGGCTTGACGCCATAGAGGGCGTGACGCACGACACCGGATTTGTCGACGACGAAGGTCGAGCGCAGGATACCGAAACGCTTCGCACCGCGGACCTCCTTTTCGCACCAGACGCCATAGGCCTCGCACACCTTGCCGTCAGCGTCTGAGAGCAGCTGAATCGAGAGTCCGTACTTGTCGCGGAAGGAACCGTGACGGGCGCAACTGTCGCGGCTGATGCCGAGGATCTCGGTCTCGGCGGCCTCGAACTCGGGCTGCAGGTCGGTGAACTCGAGCGCCTCCAGGGTGCAACCGGGCGTGTCGTCCTTGGGGTAAAAATAGATCACGCAATGACGTCGCCCACTGAGCGAGGCGAGGCTCACCGGCTCCATGTCGGCGTTGGGTAGGGCGAAATCCGGGGCGCGATCGCCGGGTTGCAGCATCGGTGAGTGCTCCATCGACAGGTTGAACGATGTCGCGAATGTAGGCATGACGGCTCGGGCCGTCAACTCCGATCCCTGTCGCCCCCCTTGCCCGCCGGCAGCCAGACACGTCCGATCATGCCACCCCCGGGGCGCGGTGTCAGCGTCAGTTCCATCCGGTTGGCCTGTGCCAACTGCTGGGCCACCGCCAGCCCCAAGCCGGTACCGCCGGTGCGGCGGTTGCGCGAGGACTCCAACCGATAGAAAGGGCGGAACACGGCCTCGAGTTCCGACTCCGGGATGCCCGGACCACGATCCAGCACCTCGATCGCAACCGCCTCCTCCTGACAGTCCAGCCGCAGCTCGACCGGCTGTTCACCGCCATAGCGCAGGGCGTTCTCCACCAGATTGGCGAGGATGCGGCGCAAGGCCAGGACCGCAACCGCCCGGTAGCAGTCGGGCCCGGGCGTCCAAAGCAGATGCGACCGCTTGGCGACCACCTCCGTCAGCAGTGTATTGAGCTCGACCATCTCGGGCGGCTCCGCACCCAGCGTCCGGCCTAGCTCCAGGGCCTGGCCGATGAGGGTATTCATCTCATCGATGTCGCGCTCCAGGCGCTGCGTCAATTCAGGCGGCGTGCCCTCCGGCAGCATGGCCACTGCCAATCGCAAGCGCGTCAGGGGTGTGCGCAGGTCGTGCGAAATGCCGGTCAACAATAGGGTGCGATCGGCCAGCAACTCGCGTACTTGACGGCTGGTTTGGTTGAAGCGACGTGCCAGATTGGCCAGCTCGACCAGGCCGGTCTCGGGCAGATCCTGGGGCGAGCGCCCAAACGCGACCTCCTCGGCGGCCTTGGCGAGCCGGCGTACCGGGCGCGATACCTGGCCGGCCAGGATCAGGGCCGTCAACAGGATCAAGCCCACGGCGACCAGTGCAATGATCGTCAGCCCCAGCAACGGTTGGGTGCCAATGCGACTCCGGGGAAAACCGATCCATAGGGGTTCTTCGTCGATGTCGCGACCGATCTCGACCCAGAACCAGGGCTCGCCGGCGTTCGAGGCGCTTATCATCTCGACCGGGCGCCCTAACCGCTTGCTGAGCGCCTGCTCCAAACGCCACCGATAGGGGAAGAAGTGCCGTTGGTGATCGACGACAGGTGGCTGTTCGTCGAGGCCTAATCGATATTGGTCGATCAGATGCCGCCGATAGTTGGCCCGCGACTCAGGTGGCAGCTGATGAAAGGTACGTGCCGCCAGCACCATGATGTTGGCCAGATCTGCCGCCGAACGTTGTGAAAGTGGCAAGAGCACATAGACCACGATGGCCGAAGCAGTCACCAGGGTGAAGGCGCCGAAGGTAAGGATGAGCGTCAGCAAGGTGCGACCAAAGAGGGTTGCTGGCAACAGCGACGCCCACCACCGGCTCATGGTATGCCCGCCGGGGTGAACATATAACCCCGCCCCCAGACGGTACGGATATAGCGCGGCGACTTGATCTCGGGCTCAATCTTGGCGCGCAGACGCGCAATCTGGACGTCGATGCTGCGATCGAAGGGCGAGCGCTCATAGCCCTTGAGCAGATCCAGCAACAGGTCACGATCCAGCACCCGCTCGGCGTTGGTGGCCAACACCTGGAGCAGGTCCATCTCACTCCGGGTCAGGGCGACCACAGCATCACCGCGCCTCAGTTCGCGCAAACCTGGATACAGACGATAGGGACCAAAACAGATGACCTCATCGCACTTAGGTCCAGCGGACGAATGGCGACGCATCACGGCGCGGATCCGTGCCAACAGCTCGCGCGGATCAAAGGGCTTAGACAGATAGTCATCGGCCCCGACCTCCAGGCCGACGATGCGATCAACCGCCTCGCCGCGCGCCGAGAGCATGATGATCGGGATATCGCTCTGGCTGCGCAGTCGGCGCGTCAGGGTCAGACCATCCTCACCCGGCAGCATCAGATCCAGAATGATCAGATCTGCGGGTGTGCGCGCCAGCCAGGCATCCATCGCCCGGCCATCCTCCGCTACCGCCACCTCAAGGCCCTGACGTGCCAGATAGTCGGCCAGCAATGCACGCAGATCGGGATCGTCATCGACGACCAGGATCTGGGCGCGGCGCTNGGGCTCGACGCGCTTCGATGGCTCGGTGCCAGCAACGCAAGGCACGGACATGGAAACAACCTGTTACAATATTAGAGATTTATGAAATACTTTATTATGGTTAAACAGACAAAATAGCAAGCGTTCGTCGATCGAACAGGCCCTTGGTTCTCCGGCCGCGAGTCGACACCCTCAACGCACAGACGGAGATAACCCCATGAGCTTTGATGCACTCACTCTATTCGGTCTTTCATCTAGCCTGTTGTGCGGCGGCTTTATGGTCGCCTTGGTCAAAGGCAACGCATCACGGACCCGCGACGATCGTTAGACGTCACCACGAGGCGGACATCCCGCCTCACGGCTTGGCACTTGCATCGCCGTGTTTCACGGCAGCAAGCCAATTGGGTCGCCACGGCAGCCACACACCCTGCCGTCGCGGCTCTTTTTTATGTGCGCCGTGCCAGGGCCACGGTATAGTGCGCGCCCTGTTTGAGCTTGTCGTAGTTTCCGAAGACCTCGGTGAGGTTGCGCTTCATGTACTGGCGCAGTCCATTGATGGTGACCAGATAGAGCCGACCGCCGGGGCGCAGGCGGGCATGGGCGTCGTGCAGTAGGATCGCCAAGAGTTCCTTGCCGACCTTGGCCGGGACGTTGCTTGCGATCAGGTCGAAGCGTCGTTCCGGCTCGATCTGGTCAAAACCGTTGCTCAAGCGTGCCTCGGCGTTGTCGAGCCGGTTGAGCCGGGCGTTCAGGTTGGCATAATCGACGGCGACAAAGTCCTTGTCGACCAGGAGCGTGCGGCCCTGGGGGGCGAGTGCCGCCAGGGTCAGACCGATCGGGCCATAGCCGCAGCCGAGATCCAGACAGTCGTCGCCCGGTTCGATGTGGAGATGATCGAGCAGCAGACGGGTGCCCTCGTCGATCTCGCGCGGCGAGAACAGGCCCCAGGTCGTGCAAAATTCGAGGGTACGTCCGCCGAGTTGGACCGAGAACCGGATGTCGCGGCGCAGGGCGGAAAGTTGTTCAGGCGTCAGCATGGGTCTCTAAGTCCATTGGGTTGAGTCAGAACCCGTATCGTAGTCCAATGCCTGGTACCAAGGCCCAGAGTGTTCAAGGAGTCTGCCATGTGTCTCGCCATTCCGGCTCGCGTCACCCATATCACGCGCATCGATCCTGCCATCGACACGGCGACGGTCGATCTGGGCGGGGTCGCGCGCGAGGTCTCGATCGCGCTGGTTCCAGAGGTGGAGGTCGGTGACTATGTCCTGGTGCATGTCGGCTATGCGCTCAACCGCATCAGCCAGGAGGAGGCCGAGGAGACGCTCCGGCTGATGGCCGAGATGACGCGCCTGCTCGATGACGAGATGGATCAGGCCGACCCAGGCGCCTTGCCGGCATGAAATACCTCGACGAATTCCGCGACCGGCAGCTCGCGCGCCAACTGGCCGCGGCCATCGCCGCCGCGGTCGACCCCGGGCGCGAATACCGCCTGATGGAGTTCTGCGGCGGACATACACATGCCATCTTCCGCTNTGGCATCCAGCAGCTGATGCCGCCCAATCTGCGCTTCGTCCACGGGCCGGGCTGTCCGGTGTGTGTGCTGCCGATGGCACGGCTCGATCAGGCCATCGCCATGACGCATGAGCATGGCGTAACGCTCTGCACCTATGGCGATCTGATGCGCGTGCCGGCGAGCAGACGTCAGACGTTGCTCAAGGCCAAGGCCGCTGGTGCCGATGTTCGCATGGTCTATTCGACCCAGGATGTGCTGCGGATCGCGCGCGATGAACCCGGGCGTCAGGTAGTGTTCCTGGCCATCGGCTTCGAGACCACCNCCCCGCCCACGGCGGTCGCCATCCTCCAAGCACGCGCCGAGGGCTTAAAAAACCTGTCGGTCCTCTGCAACCACGTCCTCACCCCGCCCGCGCTGCGTGCCATCCTGGAGCTGGCCGGACCCGAGGGCGTGCGGCTCGACGGCATCCTGGGGCCCTCGCATGTGAGCACGGTCATCGGCACCCGGCCCTACGCCTTCGTGCCGCACGAGTTTGGGGTGCCTGTGGTGATCGCCGGCTTTGAGCCGCTCGATGTCATGCAATCGGTCCTGATGCTGGTGCGCCAGATCAACACCGGTCGCTGTGAGGTCGAAAACCAATACAGCCGCGCCGTCAGCGAATCCGGGAATGTCCGAGCCCTGGAACTCATGGCCAGCGTCTTCGTCACCCGCCCGAGCTTCGAGTGGCGCGGACTCGGGTTTCTGCCCGAGAGTGCGCTGGCGCTCGCCGAGGACTATGCCGATCTGGACGCCGAGCGGCGCTTTCCGGTCAGGGTCGAGGGAGGCCACGAGATCAAGGGTTGCGAATGCCCGGCCATCCTGCGCGGTCTCAAGGAGCCGACCGAGTGCCGACTGTTCGGCACCCTCTGTACCCCGGACAACCCGATGGGCGCCTGCATGGTCTCGTCCGAGGGCGCCTGCGCGGCCTACTGGGGCCATCGATCGCACCGACCATCTTCAGGACGAAACCCATGACCACCAGATCACGCCTGTCCGCCCGACTGGACCTCGAGCAGGGCCGGGTCGACATGAGCCACGGCGCCGGCGGGCGCGCTATGGCCCAGCTCATCGACGAACTCTTCAGACCGGCGCTCGACAACGAATGGCTGGCCCAGGGCAATGATCAGGCGCTGTTCAGCGTCCCGCCCGGACGGCTGGTGATGAGCACGGACGCCCATGTGGTCTCGCCGCTGTTCTTTCCAGGCGGGGACATCGGCGCGCTGGCGGTGCACGGCACGCTCAACGATATCGCCATGTCGGGCGCGCGTCCGCTTTATCTGGCGGCGAGCTTCATCTTGGAAGAGGGACTGCCGCTGGCCGATCTGGCACGCATCGTCGCGAGCCTGGCGCAGGCCGCACGTGAGGCCGGGGTCGCGGTCGTGACTGGTGACACCAAGGTGGTCGAACGCGGCAAGGGCGACGGGGTCTTCATCACCACGACCGGGATCGGCGTGGTCCCCGAGGGGATCACGATCTCGGGCGACCGGGCGCGACCGGGCGATGCCATCCTGATCAACGGCCCTATCGGCGACCACGGGATTGCCATCCTGTCCCAGCGCGAGCACCTCGGCTTCGAGACCGAGGTGCAATCCGATTCCGCCGCCCTGCATGGCCTGGTCGCCGAGATGATCGCCGCCGTGCCCGAGATTCATTGTCTGCGCGACCCGACCCGCGGCGGTCTGGCGACCACCCTCAACGAGCTGGCCCAGCAGTCCGGGGTCGGGATGCGGGTGCGCGAGTGCGATATCCCGGTGCGCGCGGCGGTCGCGGCCGCCTGCGAGCTGCTCGGACTCGATCCCTGCTATGTCGCCAACGAGGGCAAGCTGGTGGCGATCTGTCCCGCGGAGCGGGCCGAAACCCTGCTGGCGACGATGCGTGCCCATCCCTTGGGGCGAGACTCGGCCATCATCGGTGAGGTGGTCGAGGATCCGCTCGGCTTCGTCCAGATGCAGACCTGCTTGGGCGGGGAGCGCCTGCTCGACTGGCTCACGGGCGAGCCGCTACCCCGCATCTGCTGAACTCAGACGCGCTCAGGTATCCTCGGACCTAGATTCAGACGGCACGTCCTCGGCGGGGTCGTGGTTCGGCTGGAGACGCGCAAGCTGCAATAGGGTCTCGCGACCACGCTCGTCGGTGCGGCGAAAGTGATCGACCAACTCAAGCTCCTGTTCCGACAGCGGCCCCCGGTCGTCGAGACACAGCAGATAGGTCGGCGTGACCGTGCCCAGGGCGACGGACAGCTCATGCGCTTCCTCCAGACCCATGCGACGGATACCCTGCTCATAGTTGCTGATGCGCGACTTGGACAAGGATTGGGTGCGGGCCGACAGGTCGGCGAGACTGAGCTTTTGCTGCTGTCGGGCCAAGCGCAGGCGCTGGCCGATACGTTTCGTCAGGTCCATGGTGATCTTGATGTTGTGCAAGACTTTCTCGTTTGAGATGAGGCTTAGGTTGATGACTGCAAAGGATGTCTATCCCGTCCAGGGGCAGGGTGGAGACACATCCTCGATGCGGGGCGGAGACATCGGACGGCCATCCGGGGCGGATGACGCTCATACGCGCGTTTAGGGCTCGGAGCAGCCATCCGGGGCGCATCAGCCCAAGAGGGCGTCTTCCCATGCGGTGTCGCTGGCGGCCTGCGGCTGGGGTGGCGGCGACGGCTCGATAAGTCGATCGACAAAGACACGATCGAGCGTCTTGATGAAACACTTGGTCTGGGGCGAAAGGAATTTACCACGACGCTGCACGATCCCGTAACTGCGCCGCGGGAAATACTGACCGATCGGGATCCGGTGCAGCCGTTCCGCACCCGTGAGACAGACATCGGTGACGATCGAGATGCCGAGGCCCAGCTCGACATATTTTTTGATGACCTCCCAACCGCCGGCCTCCATGGTCACGCGATAGCCGAGATTGTGCTGCTTGAACACCAGGTCGACCATGCGCCAAGTGCTCAGATGACGCGGCGGCAGGATCAGGCCATAGGGCGCGATCTCCTCCAGTGTTACCTGCTCCTTGCCGGCGAGCGGATGATCCAGCGGCGTGATCAGGGTCGGTTGGTAGGTCACGAAGGGACGATAGGTGATGTCGTCCGGGAGATCCAGCATCGACCCCACCGCCAGATCCACTTCATCGGCTCGCACCATGGCCAGACCATCGCGCCCGGTGACATTGTGGAGCTTGAGCTCGATGCCCGGATACTGCTCGACGAAGGCTCGGATTGGTTCGGGCAGGATGTAGAGGATGGTCGACTCGCCAGCGGCAATGTTCAACACCCCCTGATCCACGCGCCCGGCCTGGGTGGCGAAGGTCTCATGGAGCTTGTCCATACCCTCGACCAGCGGCTCGGCCATCTGGAACAGCAGATCGCCCTCGGGGGTGAGCTTGATCTTGGGTCCGCGCCGCTCGAAGAGCACGGTCCCGAACTCGCGCTCGAGCGCCTGGATCTGGAGTGAGACGGTCGGCTGACTGAGAAAGATCTTTTCAGCGGCGGCGCTGACACTCCCCAGGCGAGCGGCGTGACAAAAGGCGCGCAGCTGTTTGAGTCGGTTCTGTTTGTAATGAATCTGGGAACCTGAACCCACAGTCATCCCCATACTTGGTGCCCGGATAGTAATAGTATACTAAAAAATACATTGATAAAAACAATATCAGAGTCCTTGCCGTAAAAATTCCGTCATCCGTGATTATCAATGTTCGTCGAGCTGGGTCAGGATGTTGCGTGCGACCTGGCGCTGGGCTGCATCCCCCTCCTCCAGCACCTGATAGAGCATCTGACGCGCGGCGAGCTCGTTGCCGAGATCGCGCAACTGGTTGGCGCGAAGGATCTTGTCCTCGACTGGATCTATGGGTGTCTCTGCGGACTTGTCCGAGGTCGGCGTGACCTGGGCGACCTGAGTCGCACGCCTGACATCGCGCCGCTCCAACTCGGTGTCGGTCATGGTGTGCGAGCGATCTGGATCGTTGCAACCGACAGCACCGCCGCTCGGCGCAACGGGCAAGGGACTGGGTACCGAACCGACCGACGACAATGAGTCGCCGGGATCTTCGGCGAACCGTCCCTTGAGCAGTAGTAACCGCGACAACAGGATTCCCAACTCGAACAGCAGCCACATGGGCACGGCTAGCAGTGTCTGCGAGATCACGTCAGGGGGGGTCAGCAACATCCCGATCACGAAGACGCCGACGATCACATAGGGCCGCTTTTGAACTAACCCCTCGGGCGTCACCGCACCGATGGCCACCAGCAGGATGGTCGCGATCGGGATCTCGAAGGCGACGCCGAAGGCGAAGAACAGCGTCAGCACGAAGTCCAGATAGGCCGAGATATCGGTCATCATGGCCACGCCCTCGGGCGTGGTACCGACCATGAAGGCGAACACCAACGGAAAGACGACGTAGTAAGCAAAGAGCGTCCCGAGATAGAACAGCAAGATGCTTGAAACCAGCAACGGCAGCGCTAGGCGCTTCTCGTGCTGATAGAGACCAGGCGCGACAAAGGCCCAGATCTGATAGAGCAGATAGGGCATCGCCAGGAACACCGCCATGATCAGCGCCAGCTTGAAGGGTGCCAAAAGGGGCGAGGCCACCTGGGTGGCGATCATGGTATTGCCCTCGGGCAACTGCGCCAGGAGCGGCGCGGCCACATAGGTATAGAGCTGATTGGCAAAGGGCAGCAGTACCATGGCCATCACGCCGACGGCGATCAGCATCCGGATGATCCGATCGCGCAACTCGACCAGATGCGAGATGAACGGCTGTTCAGCGCCTGGATCGTCGGGCGGCGTCGTGAGAGGCATGGCGTGGATCCTTGGTTGAGTGATGATGCGGCGTCTTCAGCCGACGCGGTTGGCCTTTTCCTCGAGTCCCGAGAGCCCAAAGCGCCGGTCCAGTTCGTCGAGCACCTGGCGCGGTTCCAGCCCCTGGTGGGCGAGCAGCACCAGGGTATGGAACCAGAGGTCGGCGACCTCATGGATGAGCTTGTTGGGCATGCCGTCCTTGGCCGCCATCACGGTCTCGGTGGCCTCCTCGCCGACCTTCTTGAGGATGGCATCGAGCCCCTTGGCATAGAGCTTGGCGACATAGGAAGACTCGGGGTCGGCCCCCTTGCGCGATTCGAGGACTGTCGCGAGTCGGTTGAGTACGTCATTCATCGGCGTGCAAGCACTTCGGTTATATCGAGCCGTAGATGGCCGCGGGATCCTTGAGCACGGGCGCGATCTCGACCCAATCGCCGGTGGTGTCCAGTTCGCGGTAGAAGCAATCATGGCGCCCGGTATGACAGGCGATGCCGCCCTGCTGCTCGACCTCGAGCAGGATCACGTCGCCATCGCAGTCGAGACGGATCGCATGCACCCGCTGGCGGTGTCCGGACGCCTCGCCCTTGTGCCACAACCGGGCGCGCGAACGCGACCAGTAGACCGCATACCCGGTCTCACGGGTCAGGCGCAGCGCCTCGCGATTCATCCAGGCCAGCATCAGCACGCTGCCGGTCCCGTGCTCCTGAGCGATGGCCGGGATCAGCCCGTCCGGCCCCCAGGCGATGGCCTCGAGCCAGGCATCGTTCGTGCTCATCGCTCACCCCCACTCAGGTGGTCGGCCAGCCGCTGGGCGGCGGCGAAGTCGAGCGTCCCTTCGTAGATGGCGCGCCCGATGATGGCGGCTGGGATATCCGCCTCGCACAGCGCCCGGATGTCGTCGAGATGAGTGATGCCGCCCGAGGCGATGATCGGGATCCGGATCGCCTGGGCCAAGGCCCGCGTGGCCTCGACATTGGGGCCTGAGAGCATCCCATCGCGCCCGATGTCGGTATAGACGATGGCGGTTACGCCCTCGTCCTCGAAGCGCCGCGCCAGGTCCTCGACCCGCTGTTCGGTGAGCTCGGTCCAGCCGTGGATGGCCACCTGTCCGTCCCGGGCATCGAGCCCGACCAGGATGTGTCCCGGAAAGGCCCGGCAGGCATGGGCGACGAATTCGGGTGCACGCACCGCCTGGGTACCGATGATGCAGTAGCGCACGCCGGCCTTGAGATAGGCCTCGATGGTCGCCGCGTCGCGGATGCCGCCGCCGACCTGGATCGGCAGATCCGGATAGGCGGCGGCGATGGCGCGGATGGCCGCGCCATTGACCGGCTCGCCGGCGCAGGCGCCATTGAGGTCGACCAGGTGCAGGCGTCGGGCCCCTTCACGCACCCAGCGCCCGGCCAGCTCGACCGGGTCGTCGGAGAAGACGGTCTCCTCGTCCATGCGGCCCTGACGCAACCGCACGCAGCGTCCGTCCTTTAAATCGATCGCGGGAATCAGTAACACTGGATCCTTCTCTCGCTCTATCGCCGTGGGATATCGACAGGACGCTTCTGTGGCGATGCCTTCAGAGCGCCCCCTTGGTCGAGGGCACGAGACCGGCCATGCGCGGGTCTGGTTCGATGGCCAGGCGCAACGCACGTCCGAAGGCCTTGAAGATGGTCTCGGCCTGATGGTGCGCATTTAGGCCGCGCAGGTTGTCGATGTGCAGGGTCATGCCGGCATGGTTGACCAGCCCCTGGAAGAACTCCCGGAACAGATCGACATCGAAGACCCCAATCCTGGCACGGGTGAAGTTGACGTCATAGACCAGTCCAGGCCGCCCCGAGAGATCGACGACCACACGCGAGAGCGCCTCATCCAGGGGCACATAGGCATGACCATAGCGGCGGATGCCCTGCTTGTCACCGAGCGCCTGGGCCAATGCCTGACCGAGGGTGATGCCCAGATCCTCGACCGTGTGATGATCGTCGATGTGACGGTCGCCGACCGCCTCGATGTCGAGGTCGATCAGGCCGTGGCGCGCGACCTGATCGAGCATGTGCTCCAGGAAGGGCAGCCCGGTCGCAAAGGACGCCCGACCCTGACCGTCTAGATCGAGGCTGACGCGGATCTGGGTCTCGAGCGTGCGGCGCTCGACTCGGGCACAGCGGGATTGAGTGGATGGAGCCTGTGACATGATCTGGACTGTGGTTCGAGGCGATGCACCAGGACGGCACGTGTCGAAAAGGGCATTAAACCATAGCCATCGGCTAAAGCATAAGCCGGGGCACGAGACTCGAGCTTAGGGGGTCAGCTTGCGTTTGAGGATCGCGTTGACCTGGGCCGGATTGGCCTTGCCGCCGCTCTGCTTCATCACCTGACCGACAAAGAAACCGAACACCTTCTCCTTGCCGGCGCGGTACTGCTCGACCTGCTCCGGGTTGGCGGCGAGGATGGCCTCGATCAAGGATTCGATGGCGCTGGCGTCTGTGATCTGCCTGAGCCCCTGGGCCTCGATCACGGCATCGGCCTCGCCGCCGCCGTTCCACATCGCCTCGAACACCTGCTTGGCCAGTTTGCCCGAGAGGGTTCCATCCTGGATACGCGCGATCAGGCCGGCCAGGGCGCTCGCTGAGACCGGACTGGCATCGATCTCGCGCTCACTCCTATTGAGCGCCGCCATCAGTTCGCCGCTTACCCAGTTGGCCGCCAGCTTCGGCGCACCACAGGCACGCGCCACGGCCTCATAATAATCGGCCAGTTCGCGGCTGGCGGTCAGTAGATTGGCGTCATATTCCGACAGCCCATACTCAGACTGGAAGCGCACGCGCTTGGCGTCCGGCAGCTCCGGCAGATCGGCGACCGCCGCCGCGATGAAGGTCGCGTCGAGTTCCAGCGGCAGCAGATCCGGATCGGGGAAATAGCGATAGTCGTTGGCCTCCTCCTTGGTGCGCATCGAGCGTGTCTCGTCCTGGTTCGGATCATAGAGCCGGGTCTCCTGGACCACCCTGCCGCCGCCCTCGATCAGCTCGATCTGGCGCTCGACCTCGAAGGCGATGGCCCTCTCCAGGAAGCGGAATGAGTTGAGGTTCTTGATCTCGGTACGGGTGCCGAATTCTTTCTGACCGACCGGACGCACCGAGACATTGGCATCGATGCGGAACGAGCCTTCCTGCATGTTGCCATCGCTGATGCCCAGATAACGCACGATCTGATGGATCTTTTTGGCATAGGCCACCGCCTCTTGGGGCGAACGCAGATCCGGCTCGGAGACGATCTCCAACAAGGGCGTGCCGGCGCGGTTGAGATCGATGCCGGTGAAGCCATGAAAATCCTCGTGCAGCGACTTGCCGGCATCCTCCTCCAGATGGGCACGGGTGATGCCGATGGTCTTGACCCTGCCGTCGTCGAGGACGATCTCGACCCGACCCCGACCGATCACCGGCAGCTCGTACTGGCTGATCTGATAGCCCTTGGGCAGGTCGGGATAGAAGTAATTCTTGCGCGCGAACACCGAGCGCGGCGCGACCTCGGCCGCGATGGCATACCCGAAGCGCACCGCCAGCCGCACCGCCTCGGCATTGAGCACCGGCAGCACCCCCGGCAGCCCGAGGTCGATGGCACAGGCCTGGGTATTGGGTTCGGCGCCGAAGGCGGTCGGCGCGCCGGAAAAGAGCTTGGATTGGGTCGCGAGCTGGGTATGGATCTCGAGACCGATGACGGTTTCCCACTGCATGGTCGGTCCTGTTCGCTGGATGTCGATACCAGTCGCGATCTTACAGGCGCGTCGGGGTGACGGCCAGTTTTTGGCAGGTCGGGACTGACCCAGAGGAATGGCTGGGCAAACCTGGGAAATCTACCGACTGGTGCCGCCGACGGTCAGCCCGTCGATACGCAGCGTGGGCTGACCGACGCCGACCGGGACGCTCTGGCCTTCCTTGCCACAGGTGCCGACGCCCTCGTCGAGCCGGAGGTCGTTGCCGATCAGACTAACCCGGGTGAGAACATCCGGGCCATTGCCGATGAGGGTAGCGCCCTTGACCGGACGGGTGATCCGGCCCTTTTCGATCAGATAGGCTTCGCTCGCGGAGAACACGAACTTGCCCGAGGTGATGTCGACCTGACCGCCGCCGAAGTTGGCGGCATAGAGTCCCTTGTCGACCGAGGCGATGATCTCTTCCGGATCGTGCTCACCAGCGAGCATGTAGGTGTTGGTCATGCGCGGCAGCGGCAGATGGGCGTAGGACTCGCGCCGTCCGTTTCCGGTCGGCGTGGTACCCGTGAGCCGGGCGTTGAGCCTATCCTGCATGTAGCCACGCAGGATGCCGTCCTCGATCAGCACGGTGTTTTGGGTCGGGATGCCCTCGTCGTCGAGATTGAGCGAACCGCGCCGTCCGGGCAGGGTACCGTCATCGACCACGTTCACACCCTTCGCAGCAACCCTCTGACCGATGCGCCCGGCGAAGGCCGAACTGCCCTTGCGGTTGAAGTCGCCCTCCAGACCATGACCGACGGCCTCGTGCAACAACACGCCGGGCCAGCCCGGACCGAGTATCACGGTCAGGGTCCCGGCCGGGGCCTCCACCGCGTCCAGATTGACCAAGGCCTGCCGCACCGCCTCGCGCGCGAAGGCCAGTGCCCGATCCTGGGCCATGAAATAGCCGAGGTCGGCGCGCGCCCCGCCGCCGCTCGATCCCTGCTCGCGCCGCCCGGCCTGCTCGGCGATGACGGTGACATTGAGCCGCACCAGCGGGCGCACGTCGGCGGCCAGGGTGCCGTCGTCGGTCAGCACCAACACCGTGTCCTGCACCGCGACCAGGCTGGCAATGACCTCACGCACGCGCGGATCACAGCGCCTGGCCTCGGCATCGACCCGTTGTAGCAAGGCGACCTTGTCGGCATCGGGCAGGCTACCGATGGGATCGAGCGGTTCATAGAGCCGCTGGTTGAGAGGTCGCTGACCGACGCGCACTCGGGCCTCCCGCCCGCTGCTGGCAATTGCGCGTGCCGCCTTGGCCGCCTCGATCAGCGCCGGGAGCTGCAGCTCATCGGAATAGGCAAAGCCGGTCTTCTCGCCGCTGACAACGCGCAGCCCAGCCCCCTGCTCGATACTGAAGTTACCGTCCTTGAGGATGCCGTCCTCCAGTGTCCAGGATTGCAAGCGGCTGTATTGGAAATAGATGTCGGCTGCATCCAGGGCCGCGCTGGTCAGATGGCCGAGCAGGCGGTCGAGCGCAGACTCGTCCAGTCCGGACGGAGCGAGGATGTTGTCACGGGCGATGGCGATGGGATCAATCATGGGTTCGGCTATGGATGGACGCTTGGGTTCGGTGGCGGGAGGTTTGGCGACCCGGGCACAGATCATCCGCTCACACATCCGGTGTCGCTTGTGACGGGAACTGCGGCCTCAGGTGTTGCATTTCAAACGCCGATGGTAGATGGTCGGGAAGCTGCACCGCACCGACTCCAGGAATTCGCGATCGATCGAGGCACAGACGAATCCAGTCCCGCGCGTAACCTGGGCCAGGATGGTGCCCCAGGGATCGACGATCAGGCTGTGTCCATGGGTCTCGCGTCCGTTGACGTGAAACCCACCCTGAGCTGCCGCCACCACATAGGCCAGGTTCTCGATGGCGCGCGCGCGTATCAGCGGCTCCCAGTGCGCCTTGCCGGTGATGGCGGTGAAGGCCGAGGGCACAGCCAGGATCTCGGCACCCTCGTCGAGCAGACGGCGAAAGAGTTCTGGAAAACGCAAATCATAGCAGATGGCCAGCCCGAGCCGCCCGAAGGGGCTGTCGATGACGACCGGCTGGAAGCCCGGCTCGATAACCGCCGATTCGTGATAACGTTCATCGAGCCCCGGCAGATTGACGTCGAACAGATGGATCTTGTCGTAGCGGGCGACCCGCTCGCCACGATCATCAAAGACCAGACAGGCCGCGCGTACCCGATCGGGATCATCGGCCTGCAGCGGAATCGTGCCGCCGACCAGCCAGACACCCAGTTGCTTGGCCAGCCGTGCCAGGAAGGCTTGCAATGGCCCGTCGCCATCGACCTCGCAGAGCGCGCGCTGATCACGGTCCCCCTGCCCCATGAAGGCGAAATTCTCGGGCAGGACCACCAGCTCGGCCCCCTCATCCACGCTCTCCCGGATGAGGCGCTCGGCCTCGAACAGGTTGGCGTCGACATTGGGGCCGCTCGCCATCTGGATGACCCCGATCTTGTGTTTTTCTTTCATGCCTGTTGTCCGAACTAACCAATCGCACCCCAACCCTGGCGCGGATGTCTCTGTAGGAGCGCCTCAAGGGGCGATCGCGGCGCCCAATCCCTGCCTCAACCGCCAAGATCGCGGCTCAAGCCGCTCCTACGGGAGGCGTTGGTGGGGTAGGAGCGCCTTTAAGCGCGATCCACATCTTTGAGCCGAGCTAATAGGCTTGCAAACCTTTATTGTTTGCTCGTTGCAACCATACTACCAGAGTCGCTCGAACGGAAACCGGCACTCAGTGCACTTCGAGAAAATGGTTGATCGGGCGCGGCGGTTTACTGTCCGGGCTCGCCGGTTTGCCGCGCTCACCTAGACCGCTCAACGGCTCCCAGCCCAATCGTTTCCACTCCGGCTCGGTCCAGGGGCCGGTGACCCGATACTGATAGCGCCCAAGCCGGTCAAGGGTGTTACCGGTGGCGCGATCGACCAGATAGACGGCCGCACCGACCATGGGACCGCCTGCCACGGCGCCGGCCAGGGCCATGCCCGTTGCCAGCCTGGGCTCGACCGTGACCAGCTGGTCGAGCCGTCGGCCAACGAGATCCGCCGTGCCGCCGACCATGACGCGCCCGGCTGGGCCCTCGATCGACACGTCTTCGAAACGCGCCTGACCCTGCCCGATGCGGATGCGTCCGTCCAGACGCTCGAAGGCAAAGCCCTGGCCATAAAGATCGGAGAAGTCGAGCGCCAGCCGCCGTCCGATGGAGCCGATATCGATGAAACCAAGCAGACGCCCGACACCTGGCTCGGCGTTCAGAAAACGTCCCGGATCCACGCCAATGTCGAGCACGCCCTCGGCCCGCGCCCAGTCAAGGCGTTCCAGCCCGCCGGGCCAATCGAGTCGGATGCGCGCCCAGGCGCCCTTGGCCTCAAGGGTCGTCGGCTCGTCGAGCAGTGTTAAAACGCCTGACAGGTCTGGGGTCTCGGCCTTCAGATCCAGACGGCTGCGTCCAGCCTCGGGCGCGCGGACCCATTCGCCCGTGCCCTCGAGCGCCAAGAGTCCAGGTCGGCTCAGACGCAGACGCGGCAGACGCAGCCCCAGGGCATCGCGATACAGCGACAGATCGAGCGCGCCCAGTGTGCGTTCGCCCCAATCGAGCCGAGCGACGTGCAGATCGAGCGATGGCAGTTCGACGATCGGGTCTGACTCGCGCTCGGGACGGGGCGGCGGCGCCCCTGCGGATGCAGGATGCGCCACGAGCGCCTTGAGATCGAGCCGTTCCAACGCAAGACCCAGACGGGTTTGGTCGTCACTGTTGGACGGACGGATCAGCCCGGCGAGCTCGCGTGACTCGACACGAAACTGCCAGCCGGACTTACCCGGCGTGCCCCTGAGTCTGAAGGCCGCAAGCGCCCGCTCACCGAGACGCAGATGTTCGACGTCGAATTCCAGACCCGCGAGTTCGATACCGTCCTTGGCCAGTTCGCTCCGACCGAGCCGAGTCGCCTTGAACCAATCGCTCCAGTTGCTCAGGTCCAACGTGTCGATCCGCCCGGCCAGATGGAGCCCGGACCCCTGGGTACGCAGTGACAGCTCGAGCGGTCGGCCCGCCAGCCTGGCGCCAACCTTGGAGGTCTGGATCCCGCGCTCGTCGAAATGTACCTCGCCGCTCAGATCCGAGAGCTGGATGTCCGTCCCACGCACGCCGAGTGTGGCCGATTCCGGCCAACTCAGCACACCCGACACGCCCAGCNCACGNCGTTTTGCCAAAGGTAGAACGATGTCCAGCACCAACCGCGATCGGCCGCTGACCTGGAGGATCTCGGCGAGTCCGCCTAGATCCTTCGACAGTGGCGTCTCGGCCAGGGNGCGCCGACCGTCCTCGAAAGGACCGCGCGCCTCACCGTGGATATGGATCTGCTCGACCCGNGCCAGATCGGGCAGATCGACCCGACCATCGACAAAGTCACTATCGAGGATGCGTCCACGATCGACGCGGATGCTTAGGCCCTCGTTGAGAAAATTCAGCCGGCCAGAAGCCGACTCGATAGCCGGCCAGCTCGGTTGATAGTCCAGCCGCAGATCCTCGAATGCCAGATTCAGCTCGAAACGACCCTGACGCTCGCGAAACGGATAGTCGGACGGGGCGCCATGAAAGATCAGTTCGCCCAGGGTGACCCGCCCGGAGACGATCGCTGCCGTGAGCCAATCGACCACCCTGGGTTGCAGGATGCCGACCGGCAGGTAGAGACGCACCTTGGAGGCATCGGCATCCCGGAAGCGCGCATCGAGATCCAAGAAAGGCCGGCCATCGCGACCCGGCCACAGAAAATCGAACCGCGCCTGACCGCTGAGATCGGCGTTCTCCAGCACCAGATGAGGCACCTTGAGCCGCCAGCCACCATTGGGTTGAGGCTCCCAGTCGAGCTGCCCGTCGCACCGGTCGAAGCGCAGCAGGCGATCAAAGAGCGGATGCAGATCCAGATCCAGACCCTCAGACCCGAACCGTGCCGAGCCGCCATCCTGATCGACGGCGAAGTTCAGCTCCAGACCGGCAAAGCCAGGCTGTTGGTCGCGCTGCTCGAGACTCAGATCCGAAAGCTGGCCGGACATCCGCCAGTGCGCCCTGGCCGGCTCGGCCTTGGACTCGGCCAGATCGAGGTGCAGCGCCAGATGACGCGCCCGTCCACGTGGATGGCGCTCCAGGAGCGACCGAAGCGCCCCAGGCAGCGGCCAGGGACTCGCATACAGCAGGATGCCCAGATCGCCGAGGTCCAGCTGAGAAAGGCGTGCGTCCAGACCCAGCAATTGCCCGTCCGGAGATAGGCGCAGATCCAGATCCAGGCCCGATAGGGTCGCGCCCTCAACACCAGCCTCCAGCCCGGCGACCCGAATGCCCCAGCCGGATCCCAGCGCACGCACGCGCGCCAATCCGTGCAGATGCCAGGCCGGCGCCGACGGACCATCCTCGGATATCGGCGACCTCTGTCCGACCGGCGTCGCCGTTGCCAGCCGCAGTCCTTGCAGATCGGCCTGGATCAGCGCCTGTTCGAGCCGACCGGCCTTAAGGTCGAACCAGCCCTCGACACCGACATGCTCGGTATCCAGTCGACCGCGTTGCAACATGGACACAGGCAACAGCAGACCGAGATTGGCCACACCCAGACGCAGATAACCACGACCACTCCAGGAAAGCGGATCGGACGCCGGACCCTTCAGCCGCAAGGCCATCTGGAGACAGGGCTCACAGGGTTTGGCCTGGCCATTGGACTCCTGGTCGGTCGCAAGCACGAGCAGATCCGGCGGAAGTGGACGGGCGGAGAGATCCAACCAATGACGTTCGCCGGCGTTCTCAAGTCGCAACCGTACATCGACCAGACGCAACTGCTTGCCGCCGCGCGCCGCATCGACGAACAGGATCTCGCTCTCGCTCAGATCGATCCAGCCCTGACTCAGGAAGCCCGCGAGCACGCGCGGATCATCGCTCACCAGCGCGTCCAATCCATGCACGCGGATATGCCCATCCGGGTCGCGCTCCACAACCAGATCCGCCCCGACCAGGGTGACGCCCGACACCTGGACCGAACGACGCAACAGCGAGGCACCGAGATCCAGGTCCAGTTCGATCGCCCTCAGCGCCAGCGCCCGCGTACCGGAATCCGGGCGATCGAGCGCGACACCCTCCAGCCGCAGACGCAGCTGCCAACCGGACAGGCCGAGTCGCAGCGTCCCGATCGACATCCGATACCCGAGATGCTCAGACAGCCTGGCGGCGATGGCGTCCCGATACTCGTCGGACAGATGCGGCGACAGACGCACGAACGAGACCAACAGCGCCAGGAGCACCAGCCCCATGAGCAGGGTGTTGATGAACCAGCTCGCAAGACGTCTGAGCGAGAGCATGGGAGACATCAGACCAATGGGGCCTGCGGATTGCGCTCGACCGGGATGTTCAGTGTTCATTTTGCACNGGNCCGCGCATCTCGGCACCGACTCCACAAGGCCTTAGATGAGCACCACGTCGTATTGCTCCTGAGTGTAGAGGGCCTCGGCCTGCAACCGGATGGGCTTGCCGATGAATGCCTCCAGCTCGGCCAGATGCGCCGACTCCTCGTCGAGTAGCCGGTCGACGACCTCCGGCGAGGCCAGCACCAGCAGGCTTTCGACCTCGAACTGACGCGACTCGCGCAGGATCTCGCGGAAGATCTCGTAACAGGTCGTCGCGGCGGTCTTGATCGAGCCGCGTCCACCACAGCAGGGGCAGGGCTCACACAGCACATGCTCCAGCGACTCGCGGGTGCGCTTGCGCGTCATCTCGACCAGCCCGAGCGAGGAGACCTCGGTGAGGTGGGTCTTGGCATGATCACGGGCCAGGCATCTTTCCAGCGCACGCAGCACCTGGCGCTTGTGCTCTTCTTCGGTCATGTCGATGAAATCGATGATGATGATGCCGCCGAGATTGCGCAGTCGCAGTTGTCGGCAGATCGCCTGCGCAGCCTCCAGGTTGGTCTTGAAGATGGTCTCCTCGAGATTGCGATGGCCGACGAAGGCACCGGTGTTGACATCGATGGTCGTCATGGCCTCGGTCTGGTCGATGACCAGATGCCCCCCCGATTTGAGACTCACCTTGCGTTGGAGCGCCTTGCGGATCTCCTCCTCGACGCCATAGAGATCGAACAGTGGACGCTCGCCCTGGTAGTACTCNATGCGCCCCTGGATCTCGGGGATGTACTCGGCGGCGAAGGAGACGGCCTTGTCGACCATGGTGCGTGAGTCGATGCGGATGCGCTCGACCTCGGGCGTGACCAGATCGCGCAGGGCGCGCAGGGCCAGGGGGAGGTCATCATGGATCAGACCGATCTGATCGACTTGAGCGCAACGCTCCTTGATGCCGCGCCAGAGCCGGGACAAAAAGGCCATGTCCTTCTCCAGCGCCCCCTCGCTCACACCTTCGGCAGCGGTGCGAGCGATGAAACCGCCCTCACCCTGATGGGCCTCGACATAGCGCAGCAGGATCTCGCGCAGCCGCCGCCGCTCGGCCTCGTCCTCGATCTTCTGTGACACGCCCGTGGTCGACACCGCCGGCATGCACACCAGATAGCGCGAGGCGATCGAGAGGTTGGTGGTCAGGCGCGCGCCCTTGCTGCCGAGTGGATCCTTGACCACCTGGACGACGATCAGGTCGCCCTCGCGCACCAGTTCTTGGATCTGGTCGCCGCGCGACTCGCCTGGGGTGCCGATGATGTCGGAGACATGCAGAAAGGCCGCGCGCTCCAGACCAATGTCGACAAAGGCCGCCTGCATCCCCGGAAGCACGCGGCAGACGCGCCCCTTGTAGATGTTGCCGACCAGACCGCAGCGTTCGGCGCGCTCGATGATGATCTCCTGCACCACACCGTTCTCGACCACGGCGACCCGGGTCTCGGGCGGTGTGACATTGATGAGAATCTCTTCACTCACTCGGTACGTCCTTACAGGTGACTGGATGCTTGAGACATTGAAACCGCAAAGGCGCGAAGGACGCAAAGAGGGTGTCGTCAGGGCTTGCGTTCGCCGCCGAGCAAGGCCATCCCGGCGCGTTGTAACAGACAGCCGGTTTCATAGAGCGGCAATCCCATGACGCCCGAGTAGCTGCCCCGGAGTTCCGCGACGAAGAGCGCGCCTAGGCCCTGGATGCCGTAGCCTCCGGCCTTGTCGCGCGGCTCGCCGCTCGCCCAGTACGCCAGTTGCTCAGATTCGTCGATGGCGCGAAAGCGAACCAGGCTTACGCTAAGCTCGTACCAGACCTCGCCGGCCCAGGCCAAGGCCACCCCGGTCAGCACAGAATGCGTCCGCCCGGATAGACGCGCCATCATGCGCAGAAAATCGGGGCGGTCGAGCGGTTTTCCCAGGATCTCGCCATCGACGATCACGGCGGTGTCGGCGGCGAGCACCGGGCGCGGGTCTCTGGTCGGTATCCCCGATCGGCCCACCAGGGCCTTCTCGATCGCGATCCGCCGCACATAGCCTTCAGGCGACTCACCGCGGACGGGGGTTTCATCGATCTCGACCGCGAGGGGGGCAAAACGGACGCCGATCTGGGCGAGCAGCTCGGCCCGGCGCGGTGAGCGCGAGGCGAGATAGATCTGGTGATTGGTTTCAGTCATGGTTCAGGCGCGATGATAGGGATGTCCCTGGATCAGACTCCAGGCACGGTAGAGCTGCTCGGCGAGGATGACGCGCACCAGCGGATGCGGAAAGGTCAGGGCCGAGAGCGACCAGCGTTCGCGCGCCCGCGCCAGACAGTCGTCCGACAGCCCGTCGGCCCCGCCGACCACGAGCGCCCGATCGCGCCCATCGGCCAGCCAGGCGCGCAGATGATCAGCGAGCATCTCAGTGCTCCAGGACCGCCCGCGCTCGTCGAGCGCGATTACATCCACACCCTTGGGCAGGGCCTTGAGGAGGCGCCGCCCTTCTTCTTCGCGTGCCCGATGCGGATGAACGGTCTTGGTCCGCTGCACCGGCTCGATCTCGACCAGATGCAGGGCACATTCGGGCGGCAGCCGCTTGGCGTACTCGTGATAGCCTTCCTCGACCCAGCCCGGCATCCGTCGTCCAACACACATCAGATGGATCCGCATACGACATTCGCCTTCCTTCAACCTTCGCCATCATCCCCCATGGCGGCGCCCAAGGTAAACGCGCCCCAAGAGCCGCGCACCGCTTTTAGGGTCAATCGGCTTGCGTTATGATTGAAGACCTGAGTGTTCAAGCCCCGCCTGTGCCAAGGCCTGTTGCCTTGAGTACGGTCGGACCAGATAGAACCCCCAGCGACCAACGGACACTGGGGTCAACGGAGACAAACATGGGTGTCAGTGGCATCAGTATTTGGCAGCTCTTGATCATCCTGGTGATCGTGGTCTTGTTGTTCGGCACTAAGCGCTTGAAGAACATCGGCTCGGATCTCGGCGAGGCCATCCGCGGCTTCCGTCGCTCGATGGCGGGCTCCGACAATGACGACGGGAACGGCGTGCGCGAGAGCGCCGCCATCACCCAGCCCGGCGGGGCACGCCCAACGGATTCGAGCACCCAGTCGCGTCCGGCTGAGACATCGGCCAATCGTGATCGCGCTTAAAGCCGATCAGACACCTGCCACCACCGCTGGACCCAAGCCATGTTCGATGTCGGCTTTCAAGAACTGATCCTGGTGGCCATCGTCGCCCTGATCGTGGTCGGCCCTGAGCGCCTGCCGCGCGTCGCGCGCGTGGCTGGCAAGTGGGTCGGGCACGCCCGGCGCACGCTAGCCAACGTCAAGCACGAGATCGACCGCGAGCTCAAGGCCGAGGAGCTCAAGCGGATCCTCGAGGAACAGGCGCGACACAACCCATTCGACACCATCCTAGAAGTGCCGGCAAAGACCCAACCTCAGACCACACCGCCTGCCGAGTCGCAGACGACGGCAATCGACCTGCTTGCCAAAAAATGACAATCTGCAAGCCTATCGCCTCCGCCTGGAGTGCCGCAGGCGGCGCGGTTTGTTGCCTGCCGCCTACTTAAGGACAGGGTCCTTGTTACAGCCTAACGGACACCGCATCTTCTCCCGGCCAAGCCCCAACGCGTAGACCCGATCCATGCCACGCCGTCTCCTGCCGATCCTGATCCTTGCGCTGGGGATCGGCCTCTTCGCCGCCCTCAAGGCGACCCGCCCCAAACCGCACCCCGTCCAGCCCAGCGAACGAATCTGGCGCGTGCAAGTGACCCAGGTCAGGCCTACCACCCATCGCCCGATCCTGGTGCTCTTTGGCCAGGTCGAGGCCCCGGATCGCATCCAGGCCGCCGCCCCGGTGGCCGGTCGGCTACTGGAGGTTCGGGTACGCGACGGCGATCGGGTCGCCGCCGGAACCCTGTTGGCGCGTCTTGACCCGCGCGATCTCGAACCGCGGTTGACCAAGGCGCGCGCCGACCTCGACAAAGAGCGACTCAAGCTGACNCATGATCGTCAGGCGCTGGAGCAGGAACGCGAGATCCTGCGCCTGGCCCGGCAGGCGCTGGAGCGCGCCGAGACCGTGCAGTCCAAACAGCTCGGTTCGGTCTCCAGCGTCGATGAGGCGCGCGAGCAATACGCCCGCGCCCAGCTCGCCGTGACCCTGCGCGAGCAGTCACTCGCCGAACACCCGGCACAGCTGGCAGCCCTGGAGGCGGCGCTCGCCGAGGCCGAGCGCGATCTGGCACGCGGTACCCTCCGAGCCCCCTTCGACGCCCGCATCGCTGGGGTCAAGGCCGCGCCGGGTGATCAGCTCCAGCCCAACCAGGTCATCCTGACCCTCTATCCGCTCGATGGGCTCTATGTGCGCGCCAAGGTGCCTGGCGCCTATAGCGAAGAGCTGCGTACGGCGCTTGCAAACGGCGAACGCCTGATGGCCACCGGGGCCCACGCCGGACGTCCGGTCAGTGCCGTGCTCGAACGGCTCGCGGGCGAGGCCGACGCGCGCGGGGTCGATGCCTTGCTCCGGCTCGACCCTGGGGCTGACTTACCGCTCGGTGCCTTCGTCGAACTGCGGCTTCAGCGCCCGGTCGCGCCCGACACCATCGCCCTGCCCTTCGCGGCGCTCCACGGCGGGGATCGCATCTTCGCGGTGCGCGACGGGCGTCTCCAGGGTCTGCGCGGCGAACGCATCGGCGAGCTCGACACAGACACCGGCGAGGGTCGAGTCTTGCTGCGCGTGCCCGAACTCCAGCCCGGCGAGCCAGTGATGATCACCCATCTGCCCAACGCCATCGACACACTCAAGGTCGAGATCGTCGAATGAACACTGGGCTGATCGCCGTCTTCGTCCGTCATCCGTTACTGGCCAATCTGCTGATGATCGGGATGATGCTCCTGGGCGCCATCAGCCTGACGCGGATGAACATCCAATTCTTTCCAACCTTCGCGCTCGACATCATCGCGGTGCGCGTGGTCTGGAGCGGGGCCGCGGCCGAGGACGTCGAAAGCGGGATCGTCATCCCCCTGGAGGAACGGCTCAAGACCGTCGATGGACTCAAAAAACTCACCTCGACCTCCGCTCAGGGTATCGCCAGTCTCTCGCTCGAGCTCCAGGAAGGCACGGATCCGCTGCTCGCCCTCGATCAGGTGCGCCAGCGGGTCGACGAGTTCCGCAATCTGCCCCAGGAGGCCGAGACCCCGCAGATCAGCCGGATCTCGCGCTATGAGGCGGTGGCGCGGTTGCTAGTCTCCGGACCCAGCCTAACGGAGCTTCGCCCCTGGGTACGCCAGTTCGAGCGCGAGCTTTTGGCACGCGGCATCGATCGCGTCGATATCTCAGGTCTGCCCGAGGAGCGCATCGCCATCGAGGTGCCGGGGCGGGCACTGGAGACGCTCGGGCTCTCAATCGATGGCATCGGTGAGCAGGTCGGACGGATCGCACGCGACCTGCCGTCCGGCCTCGCCGGCGAGTCCGACGGGGCACGTGAGCTGCGCAGCCTAGAGCAGCGCCGCGATCCGGTCGCCTTCGAGGATCTGGCCATCGTCAGTGACGCGCGTACTCTGGTGCGTCTAGGCGATGTGGCGACTATCGTGCGCGAGATGCGGCCCGCGAGTCTGACGCTCGAACCCATCCCGGTGGGGCTCGAATCCGAGCGGCTTGCCGACAAGCCGGCGAGCGTGGAGCTCTTGGTCCAGCGCGCCGAACACGGGCACTCGCTCAAGGCGGCCAAGATCTTCGACGACTGGCTCGCCGCCACCCGTCCNACCCTACCCCCGGCGATCGATCTGCGCGTCTTCGACGCCCAGTGGCAAGTGATCGCTGACCGGATCGACCTTTTGATCCGCAATGGACTTCAGGGATTGATTCTCGTGCTGGTGCTGCTGTTCATCTTTCTGCCGGGGCGGGTCGCCTTTTGGGTCGCCATGGGGATCCCGACCGCCTACCTGGCCACGCTCGCCCTGCTCTGGGCCTTCGGTGGCAGCATCAACATGATGAGCCTGTTCGGGTTACTGCTCACACTCGGCATCATCGACGACGACGCCATCGTGATCGGCGAACATGCCGAGACGCGCTTCCGGCAGGGGTTGTCGCCGGCCGAGGCCGCGATCAGCGGCGCGCAGCGTATGTTTTGGCCGATCCTGGCCTCGGGTCTGACCACCATCGCCGCCTTCCTCCCGCTGATGCTGGTCGGCGGTATCATGGGCAACATCTTGGGCGACATCCCCTTCGTGGCGATCATGGTGCTCATGGCCTCGCTGCTGGAGGTCTTTCTCGTCATGCCGATGCATCTGCGCATGGCCTTCGAGCATCACAAGGACGCCGTGGTGCCGCGCTGGCGCGAGTGGGTCAATGCCGGATTCGACCGCTTTCGCGATGGGGTCTATCGACCGCTCGTGGTCTGGGCGCTGCACTGGCGTGGGGTCACGGTCAGCCTGGTGGTGGTGTCCATGCTATTGGCCACCGGGCTGCTGGTCGGTGGGCGGGTGCCCTTTGTGTTCTTCCCAACACCCGAGTCGCAGGTGGTCTTCGCCAATGTCACCTTCGTCGCTGGTACACCGCGCGAACAGACCGCTTCATTCCTCCATGAACTTGAGCGCGCGCTGATCGCGACCGACGAACAATTCGGCGGCGGGCTGATCGAATCCGCGGTCGCCCGACTCGGGGCGACGATTGCGGTCGAGGCCGGGGCCGGTGCCAGTGGCGATCAGCTCGCCTCGATCCTGGTGCAGCTCGTGCCATCCGAATCTCGCAAGGTGCGCAACGAACAGTTCCTGGCCGCCTGGCGGGCCAATACCCGGATGCCGGCCGGGTTGGAGAGCCTGGTGATCTCGGCGCGCCGTTCCGGGCCACCCGGACGGGACCTGACGGTGCGTCTGACCGGTGACGATGCCGCCCGACTCAAATCCGCCGCACTGGATCTGGCCCAAAGCCTGGAGACCGTGCCGGGCGTCTCGGATATGGTCGACGATATGCCGTTCGGGCGCGAACAGCTGATCTATCGCCTGACGCCGACCGGTCAGGCGCTGGGCTTTACCACCGAGTCGCTCGGACGCCAGTTGCGCTCGGCCTTCGACGGCTATCTGGCACAGCTGGTCCAGGTCGGGCAGGACGAGCTAGAGGTGCGGGTGCTACTGCCACGCGCCGAGCGGGCGCGGCTCAATGCCCTGGAACAACTGCTGGTACGCGCGCCAGACGGGCGGTTTGTGCCCCTGCCCACGGTTGCTCGCTGGGAGACGCGACGCGGCTTCGAGGCCCTGCGTCACGCCGAGGGGCGACTCGCGGTCGAGGTCTCGGCCGACATCGACCGCGCGCTGACCACGCCCGACAACGTCCGCGAGGCCCTGGAGCGCGATCTGCTGCCGCGTTTGGTGTCGCACTATGGCATCGACTACAGCTTCGAAGGCCGCGCCGCCGATCAGCGCGAGACGCTCGGCGACATGCGCCTGGGCGTGGTCCTGGGGCTGGCGCTGATCTATATGATCCTGGCGGCGGTGTTTGGGAGCTGGGGTTGGCCGCTGGTGGTGATGACTGCCATCCCGCTGGGTCTGGTCGGCGCGATCGGCGGGCACTGGCTGCTGGGGCTGGATCTGACCCTGTTATCGCTCTTCGGGCTCTTTGGGCTCTCTGGGATCGTGGTCAACAATGCCATCATCCTGGTCAGCCTGTATCAAGAGCTGCGCGAGGCGGGGATGGATGTCGATGAGGCCCTGGTCGAGGCGGCGGTGTCGCGTCTGCGCGCCATGCTCCTGACCTCAGCGACGACTGTGGTGGGACTGGGGCCACTGATCTTCGAGACCAGTCTCCAGGCGCAATTTCTGATCCCGATGGCGGTATCGCTGGCCTTTGGCGTGGGATTCTCGACCATCCTGGTGCTGATCTTCACCCCGGCGCTGTTGTCGCTACATGAGAGTGCGCAGCGGAGGCTGGGGGCGTTGTGGGTCTGGTTTCAGAGCGATACGAATCGGATCACTCAGGCAGGCCATCGAGAACAATAAGCTGAATAAATAGCGGGCGAAGGGTGGCGATTCTAACCTTCAGCAGCCATCTCGAGCACGGTCGAGACAAATGCAGGCGTTGCCTGATTGCGCTTGAGCGCATCCTCATACAGCACCTCTAATGTATAGGAACAACAACGCCGACAAGGCCTGGTTCTGCGCTAAGGCCGCCACCTTGCCATTGACCGTCAGATCGCTCAAGAACGCTGCGACCTCCTCTGCCCCCCCATCTCTTTTGGATGCCGCTTGCCATGCAACGGGATGAAGCGCTTGATCCAGTGGATATATTGATCCACGGTTACGATTGAGTAATGCTTTGTCCTGAGCCGCTCCCGCACCTGGTCGAGCTGGCGGCTGTCTGGGGAGTTGGTGTAGGTATCATCTCTGGCATAGAGGGGAACCAAAGATATGACTAGATAGTGTCGTCACAAGAAGCGTCTTGCAGCTAAACTGTGCGGCATGATGACAACCACTTCTCCCGCTCTTGCGGCGCATCGGCGCCACGACCTCTGCGACCAGACGTGGTTTATTGCTGGAACCGTTGTTACCCGGACGCCGTGGTCCCTGGGGTGGGGTCGCCAAAGATAACAGCCTGTTTATCAAGGCGGTATTCTGGATTCTGCGCATCGGCGCCCGTGGCGCGATCTACCCCCGGATGATGGGGACGGGAAAAACACGCACCGGCGCTTTTGCCGCTGGCGCGACAAAGGCGTGTGGGCGCCGTGGCTTCCGGCGCTGGTCTTTGAGCCGGACTTTGAATGGATGATGATCGATGCCACCCACATCAAGGTTCATCCTCACACCGCCGGTGCTCGGGGTGGCCATCAAGTCATGGGCGTAACAAAAGGGGGCTGAACAGCAAGTGGCACCTCGCGGTGGATACTCATGGGAGGCCGGTGCGTCTGCGGCTCACCGCCGGCCCCACGTCCGACGGCACCCCGGCCGACCTCTTGATCGACAGCTTGAGCGCCGAGCATCTGTTGGCCGATCGTGGATGCCCCTCCCTAACCCTCCCCGTAAACGGCATAGGTATCTACACAATTTCATCCATCCCCTCCGTTAGCAAGAAGAATCGAGTTGGCGAAGGCACGGAGTTCTGGGATGGAAGAGTGATCAAG
>JGI24187J35170_1000102_pt1 | contig 38080 bp, 33 predicted proteins | sample YNPBryBLVA2012_FD_35170 | JGI IMG/M metagenome (IMG submission 35170)
TGGCAGCGGGGCTCCACTGCCAATCCGGGCCAGGTTTCGACTGGCGTTGCAGTCGGCGTGCGCCCGGAGACCACACTTGCGGTGCATTATACACCACATGGTGCACTTCGCGCGCCCGCCATTCCTCCCGCGACTCAAGTCGCGGGTTTCCTTGCGGAGGGTCTATGAATCCGTCGGCAACACTGACCCCTCTGGAGGCAGGCACCCTCTTAATATCCGGCGTGCTCGACTTCGCCGCCGTGGCTCGGCTCGCCAGCGAGGGGAGGGCATGGTTGCGCGCTGCAGTCGCAGAGGGTCGGACGTCAGTGGTGGTTGATCTATCCGGGGTCGAACGCGCCAATAGTGCCGGGCTCGCGTTGCTGCTGGAGTGGCTGGAGGTGGCCCACGCCGGCGGCCTGAGTCTGAGCTATGTCCATCTACCCGAGTCGCTGCAACGACTCGCGGCTGTCTCGAACCTGGATGCCGTGCTGCCGGTTGCCAGTTTCAAGCCACCAGCCGCCGGCCTTCAGCCACTGGTCAATCCGGACACTGAACGCTAGTGTCCGGAAACCGGGCGCTGCCTCATAGTCTTTAAACTCCATCGTTTCACATGGACAAACTCCTCATCACCGGCGGCATCCCCTTGCAGGGCGAGGTATGCGCCTCAGGCGCCAAGAATGCGGCGCTCCCGATCCTNGCCGCCACCCTGCTGGCCGAGGGGCCAGTGACCCTCACCAATGTGCCGCGTCTGCGCGACATCCAGACCATGCTCGATCTGCTGCGACGTTTGGGCGCACGCCTGACCCAGGATGGGGCCGACCGTCTCCACAGCGAGCCCGCCGAGTTGACCAGCTTCATCGCGCCCTATGATCTGGTCAAGACCATGCGCGCCTCGATCCTGGTGCTCGGACCACTGGTCGCGCGTTATGGCCAGGCCGATGTCTCGCTTCCGGGCGGCTGTGCCATCGGGGCGCGCCCAGTCAATCTGCACCTCGAGGGGCTGCGTGCCCTGGGCGCCGAGATCGGGGTCGAGGGCGGTTATATCCAGGCGCGCGCCCGCCGGTTGCGCGGGACACGGATCGTCATGGAGCTGGTCTCGGTCACCGCGACGGAGAACCTGATGATGGCCGCCGCCCTGGCCTCCGGCGAGACCCTGATCGAAAACGCCGCGCGCGAGCCCGAGGTCGTGGATCTGGCCGAGTTCCTCAACACCCTGGGTGCGCGGATCGAGGGCGCGGGGACGGATCTCATCCGCATCCAGGGCGTGACGCAGCTTGGCGGCGGCGAGCATCGGATCATGCCTGACCGCATCGAGACCGGCACCTTCCTGGTCGGCGCGGCCATGACCGGGGGGCGGGTCCGGGTCCGGGATACCAGGCCCGACTGTCTCGATGCCGTGCTCCACAAGCTGCGCGAGTCTGGGGCCGAGGTGACCACGGGTGCCGACTGGATCGAGCTCGACATGGGCAGGCGGCGTCCGCGCGCGGTCGATATCCATACCGCGCCCTATCCGGCCTTTCCGACCGACATGCAGGCCCAGTTCTGCGCACTCAACGCCATCGCCGAGGGCGTGGGCACTGTGGCCGAGACCATCTTCGAGAACCGCTTCATGCATGTCCCCGAGCTCCAGCGCATGGGGGCCGACATCCGCATCGACGGACATGTCGCCGTCTGTCATGGGGTGGATCGTCTCACGGCAGCCCCCGTGATGGCCACGGATCTCCGCGCCTCGGCTGGATTGGTGCTGGCCGGGCTGGTCGCACACGGCCAGACCCTGGTGGATCGTGTCTATCACCTGGATCGCGGCTATGAGACCATGGAGGTCAAGCTCTCGACCCTGGGCGCCGATATCCGGCGCATCACCAGGGCTGACCGGACCCCATCCCCATGAATCTCAACGTGCCATTGACCATCGCGCTCTCCAAGGGCCGCATCTTCGATCAGGCGCTGCCGCTCCTGGCCCATGCCGGGATCGAGCCGCGCGATGATCCGGAGACCAGCCGCAAGCTGATCCTGGAGACCTCGAACCCGCGCGTGAAATTCGTCATCATCCGCGCGAGCGATGTCCCCACCTATGTCGAATATGGGGCCGCCGATCTGGGCGTGGCCGGCAAGGACGTGCTCTTGGAACATGGAGGGGATGGGCTCTATGAACCCTTGGACCTGGGGATCGCTCGCTGTCGTTTGATGGTCGCAGGTCGCCCCGGGATGCCCGAACCCGGTACGCGCCGACTGCGCGTCGCCACCAAGTATGTCCGCTCGGCCGAGCGCCATTTCGCCGCCAAGGGCCAGCAGGTCGAGATCATCAAGCTTTATGGCTCGATGGAGCTGGCGCCCCTGGTCGGGCTGGCCGATCTCATCGTCGATCTGGTCGAGAGCGGCAACACACTCAAGGCCAATGGACTAGTGCCCTTGGAGCACATCGCCGACATCAGCTCCCGTCTGGTGGTCAACAAGGCCGCGTGGAAGATGAAGCACGAGGCCGTGACGGCCCTCCTGGAGGCGTTGCGCGCAGCCGTGTCCGAACGCGGGGCCTGATCCAGATGACCAAGCGATTTCTGCGCAATCCATTGATCTATCGTTGGATGCGGTGAGCTGGCAAACCGCATCATTCGTGTCCCAAGCGTTCTTGACCGAGTTTAGGAGCATACCGCCGTGACTGACATCCAACGTCTCTCCACTTCGGACGCAGATTTCGCCACCCGTCTCGCTGGACTGCTGGCCTGGGAGTCGGTCGCCGATGAGCGGGTCCAGCAGGTCGTCGCCGAGATCATCCGCGCGGTGCGCGCGCGGGGTGATGCCGCACTCATAGACTATACCGTGCGCCTCGATCGCTGGACGCCGGCGACACCGTCCGACCTGGAACTGCCGCGCGTGCGTCTTAAGCAGGCCTGGAGCGCCATCCCTGCCGAGCAGCGCGCCGCGCTCGAAGCCGCCGCCGAGCGCGTCCGCGCCTATGCCGAGCATCAGCGCCTCGAGAGTTGGAGTTACCGCGACCCGGATGGCACCCTGCTCGGTCAGCAGGTCACGCCGCTGGATCGCGTCGGACTCTATGTCCCTGGCGGCAAGGCGGCCTATCCGTCTTCGGTGCTGATGAACGCCATCCCGGCCAAGGTCGCGGGCGTCTCTGAGCTCATCATGGTGGTGCCCACACCGGATGGCGAATTGAACGAGCTGGTGCTGGCGGCGGCGCATGTCGCGGGTGTCGATTGCGCCTTTGCCATCGGTGGGGCCCAGGCGGTGGCCGCGCTTGCCTATGGCACCGAGACCGTCCCTGCCGTCGACAAGATCGTGGGACCAGGCAACATCTATGTCGCTGCCGCCAAGCGTGCCGTCTTCGGTCAGGTCGGGATCGATATGGTCGCCGGACCGTCCGAGATCCTGGTGATCTGCGACGGGGACACGCCGCCGGACTGGATTGCCATGGATCTGTTCTCCCAGGCCGAGCACGACGAGGATGCGCAGTCGATCCTCGTGAGCTGGGACGCCGGGTTCCTTGATCGGGTGGCGACGAGCATCGACACGCTGCTGCCGACCCTGGAGCGTGCGCCCATCATCGAGGCGGCCTTGCGCGCACGTGGGGCGCTGATCCTGGTGCGCGACCTGGACGAGGCCATCGCGGTCGCCAACCAGATCGCGCCTGAGCACCTGGAGCTCTCGGTCGCCGATCCTGAGTCGATCGTCGGACGCATCCGGCACGCCGGTGCCATCTTCATGGGGCGCTATACCGCCGAGGCGCTGGGTGACTATTGCGCCGGACCCAATCACGTCTTGCCGACCGCGCGCACGGCACGCTTCTCTTCGCCGCTCGGGGTCTATGACTTCCAGAAGCGCTCCAGCCTGATCATGGCCTCGTTTGCGGGCGCCGCGCGACTGGCGCAGACTGCCGCCCTATTGGCCCGGGGCGAGGGGCTCACGGCGCACGCGCGCTCGGCCGAGTATCGCGGAGGCTTCGGGGCATGAATGCACGCATCGAGTCCCTGGTTCGCCCCGAGATCCGCGCGCTCAGGGCCTATCAGGTCCCCGAGTCGGCCGGGCTGATCAAGCTGGATGCCATGGAGAACCCTTACACCTGGCCGGAGGCGCTCCAGTCCGAGTGGCTGGAGACGTTGCGCGGGCTGGAACTCAACCGCTATCCCGATCCAAAGGGACTCGTGCTCCAAGCAGCCTTGCGCGAGGCGATGGCGATCCCGGACGAGATGGGGGTCTTGCTCGGCAACGGCTCCGATGAGCTGATCCAGATGCTCGCGCTCACGCTCGCTCAGCCGGGTGCCAAGGTCCTCTCGGTCGACCCGGGCTTCGTCATGTATCGGATGATCGGGCTCTTCGCCGGGATGGACTATGTCGGGGTGCCGCTCCAGTCCGAGGACTTTTCGCTCGACCTGCAGGCAGTGCTCGCAGCCATCGAACGCGAGCGCCCTGCGCTCATCTATCTGGCCTATCCCAACAACCCGACCGGCAACAGGTTCGACGCCGACGACATGGTACGGATCATCGAGTCAGCATCCGGTCTGGTGGTCGTCGATGAGGCCTATGCACCCTTCACCGACGCCAGTTTCCTGGGTCTGGTCGGCGACTGGGACAACCTCGTGGTCATGCGTACCCTCTCCAAGATGGGGTTGGCCGGGCTGCGGCTTGGCTATCTGGTCGGGCCGCCCGCGTGGCTGGCCGAGATCGACAAGGTCCGCCTGCCTTATAACATCAATGTGCTCACCCAGGTCTCGGCGGCCTTTGCCCTCAGACACAAGGCGGTGTTCGATGCCCAGGCGCGTGCCATCCGTGCCGAACGCAGCCGGCTTCTGGAGGCGCTCGACTCGATCCCCGGGCTGCATCCCTATCCGAGTGAGGCCAATTTCATCCTCACCCGGGTCCCTGCGGGGCGCGCCGGGGCGATCTTCGCCGGACTCAAGCAGGCCGGGATCCTGGTCAAGAATCTCGATGGCACGCATCCGCTGTTGGCCGACTGCCTGCGTTTTACGGTCGGCACGCCCGATGAGAATGCCGCTCTGGTACGGGCCTTGGGGGGCACGCCTGCCAGAGACGGGCCTGGGCTCGGGGCAGGAAACAAAAGTGCGCACTTTGGCGCACTTTAGTGTGAGAGCAGCAAGGTTCGATGGGGTCGCTTAAAGCCCCCCTCAGGCGATCAGCCCAGTCCGGCGCGCAGCGTCTTGGCCGCCGCAACCATGTTGGTGAGTGCCGGAATGACCTCGTTCCACTGCCGGGTCTTGAGTCCGCAGTCCGGATTCACCCACAGCCGCTCGGGTGGGATGCGTTCAGCGGCCTTGCGGATGAGTTCGACCATCTGCGCCTCGCTCGGTATATTAGGCGAGTGGACGTCATAGACGCCTGGACCGATCGCATTCGGATACTGGAAGTGCTCAAAGGCCGCGAGTAGTTCCATATCCGAGCGTGAGGTCTCGATGGTGATGACATCGGCATCCAGGTCGGCGATCGACGCCATGATGTCGTTGAACTCCGAATAGCACATATGGGTGTGGATCTGGGTCTCGTCCGACACCCCATTGGCGGCGATCCGGAAGCATTCGATCGCCCAGTCGAGATACCCTTTCCACTGCGAGCGCCGAAGCGGCAGGCCCTCGCGCAGCGCCGGTTCGTCGATCTGGATCACGCGCACCCCGGCGCGCTCCAGATCCAACACCTCTTCGCGGATCGCCAGCGCCAATTGCCGGCAGGACACCGAACGCGGCTGGTCGTCGCGCACAAAGGACCAGTTGAGCATCGTCACCGGGCCGGTCAGCATGCCCTTCATGGGCCTCTCGGTCAGCGACTGGGCGTAGGTGATCCAGTCTACCGTCATGGGCTTGGGACGATGGACGTCACCGAACAGGATCGGCGGCTTGACGCAGCGCGAACCATAGGACTGCACCCAGCCAAACTCGGTGAAGGTGAAGCCCGTGAGCTGTTCGCCGAAGTACTCGACCATGTCGTTGCGCTCGGCCTCACCGTGCACCAGGACATCCAGCCCCAGCCTCTCCTGCTCGCGCACGCAGCGGGCGATCTCGCCACGCATGAACTCGACATAGCCTGCCTCATCGATCGCCCCAGACCTAAATTGCTGGCGGGCTCGACGGATCTCAGGCGTCTGGGGGAAGGAGCCGATGGTGGTGGTCGGGAACCTGGGCAGCCTGAGCCGCTCGGCCTGCTTGAGGGCGCGCTCGGCGTAGGGACTCTGACGTTGGCCCATCTGCGCATCGATCCGGCTGAGCGCCGCCTTGATCGCGGGGTCGTTGACGCGCGCTGATTGGCGTCGTGAATCGATGGCCGCGCGATTGGCGTCCAGCTCGGCCCGGACGCTCTCACGACCCTGATTCAGCGCCCTGGCCAACACCTGCAGCTCATCGAGCTTCTGCCGGGCGAAGGCCAGCCAGGGCCGGACCTCAGGGTCGAGCCTCTGCTCGCTGTCCAGATCCACAGGCACATGCAGCAGCGAACAGGAGGGCGCGATCCACAGCCGCTCGCCGAGCTGGTCCCGGACCGGCTCCAGCCAGTCGAGCACGGCGTTCAGATCCGTCTTCCATACATTGCGTCCGTCGATCACGCCGAGCGATAGGATCTTGGTCGAGGGCAGCAGATTCAGCAGCGGTGCCAGGTCGTTTCGCCCCCTGACCATGTCGAGGTGCANTCCAGCCACCGGCAGATGGGCCGCCAGATAGCCTTGATCTTGGAGGTCGCCGAAATAGGTCGTAAGCAGCAGCTTGACCGGGGCGGTCTTGAAGGCGTGATAGGCGATCTCGAAGGCGTGACGCCAGCGTTCGTCCAGCTCGGTGACCAGGATCGGCTCGTCGATCTGCACCCATTGGACACCCTGCGCGGCCAACTGATTCAGCAACTCAGAATAGACCGGCAGCAGACGATCGAGCAGTGCGAGCCGGTCAGAGCCGTCCTTGCTCTTGCCCAGGGCCAGATAGGTGACGGGACCGATGATGACCGGTTTGGCATTGAGACCCTGGCTCCTGGCCTCGGCCAGTTGTTCGAGCAGACGCGAGGCATCGAGCGCGAAATCGGTGGCCGCCGTGAACTCCGGCACGATGTAGTGATAGTTGGTATCGAACCACTTGGTCATCTCGCCGGCGGCGACGCCGCTGGTACAACCGGCCTGTGCGTCGGCCGCCGGCGCCGAGCGCCCGCGCGCCACGCGGAAATAGGTGTCGAGGACATCATCTTTGACGCCGCGCACGCGCTCGGGGAGATGGCCCAGTGTGAAGCTCATGTCGAGCACCTGATCATAGAAGGCAAAATCGCCCACCGGGATCAGATCCAGACCCGCTTGGTCTTGCCAATGGCGCGCGCGCAGCTCGGCGCCGACCGCCCTGAGTGCGTCGCGTGAGGACTCACCCTTCCAGTAGGATTCCAGGGCAAATTTCAGTTCGCGCTTGGCCCCGATGCGCGGAAAGCCGAGGTTGTGTGTGATGACCATGTCGATTGCTCTGACGGATGAAGGATGGCGCCATTCTCGTCAGCGTGAATCATGAATGGAAATGGTATGATTTCATCCGATCATGTATAGCATTCATATAAGACCCCTGCGATGGCCCAACTGGAACGCACCCATCTGGCGATCGTCCGTGCCGTCGATCAGCACGGTTCGCTGACCGCCGCCGCCGAGCAATTGCACCTCACCCAATCGGCCTTGAGCCATGCGATCCGCAAGCTGGAGGATCAGCTCGGGGTAGCGATCTGGATCCGGGAGGGGCGCCGTCTGCGTCCGACGCAGGCCGGTGCCTATCTGCTGGCGGTGGCCAGGCGTCTGCTGCCGCAATTCACCCAGGCCGAAGAGCGCCTGCGGCAGTTCGCCCAGGGTGAGCGCGGCACCCTGCGCATCGGTATCGAGTGCCATCCCTGCCATCAATGGCTGTTGAGGGTGGTCTCACCCTATCTGGCCGCCTGGCCGGACGTGGATGTGGATGTCCGGCAGGAGTTTCAGTTCGGCGGGATCGGCGCACTCTTCGCGCACGAGATCGATCTGCTGGTGACGCCCGATCCGCTCTATACCCACGGCCTAAAGTTCGAGCCGGTGTTCGACTATGAGCAGGTGCTGGTGGTCGGACCAGGGCATCCGCTGCGTGGTCTGCCCTACATCGAACCGGAACACCTGGCCGAGGAGACACTGATCACCTATCCGGTCGCCCTCGACCGGCTCGACATCTATACCCGCTTCCTGTTGCCGGCCGGCATCCGGCCCAGGCGTCACAAACCGATCGAGACGACCGAGATCCTGCTGCTGATGGTCGCCAGCGGTCGTGGTGTCGCGGCCCTGCCCCGCTGGCTGGTGGACGAACAGGCCGGAACGCTCGATCTGGCCGCGATACGGCTCGGAGCCCAGGGGATCGCCAAACAGATCTTCGTCGGCATCCGTGAGCGCGAGTCCGACATCGAGTATCTGCGCGCCTTCGTGGCGCTCGCCCGTGATCAGGGCGGCGGGCTGGGATCGAGCGTCAGTGGGTAGTCGGCGGCGGGTCGATCCCGGTGTCCTGAAGGATTCAGCCTGTGATGGCCTCGGCCTCGACACAAAAACGCCGAATGAGCGCGCGCAGCAGCTCGAGCATCGGCGGGATGCGGTCCAGTGCCAGGAATTCATCGGGCTGATGGGCCTGGGCGATATCGCCCGGCCCTAGGATCAGGGTCTCCATCCCAAGCCGGTTCAAAAACGGCATCTCGGTGCCGAAGTTGACCGCCTCGGCCGCCTGTCCGGTCAGCGCCTCGCAGACACGCACGATCGCCGCCGTCGCCGGGGTCTCGGCTGGGGGGATGGGTGTAAACAGCGGTTCGACCGACCATTGGAGTCTGCGCCGGTGGGCGACCTCGGCGACCCGCTCTGCCAGGGCGGTGCGCAGTTCCACCGGATCCATCCCAGGCAGGAGACGCAGGTCCAGATGCAGCTCGCATTCACCGCAGATGCGGTTTGGATTGTCGCCGCCATGGATGTGGCCCAGATTGACGGTGGGGTAGGGGACCGCAAAGGCGGTATGCCGATGGGTCTTCTGCAACTCGGTGCGCCAGTCGAGGATGACCGACATCACCGCATGCATGCCATCGAGCGCGTTGTTGCCCAGACTCGGATCACTGGCATGGCCGCTGCGTCCGATCAGCCGCACCGCCTCGCCCATCACCCCCTTGTGCAGACGCACCGGGCGCAGGCTGGTCGGCTCGCCGATGAGGGCATGGCGCCCGAGCGGGCGTCCAGCCTCGGCGAGGGCGCGCGCGCCGTGCATGGCCGATTCCTCGTCGGCAGTGGCCAGGATCATCAGCGGGCATTTGAGATCCGAGGCGCGGAATGGACGCGCCGCCTCCAGCGCCAGCGCGAAGAAGGACTTCATGTCCGAGGTGCCAAGCCCGTAATAGCGCCCATCGGCCTCGGTCAGCCTGAGCGGGTCATGGGTCCAGAGCGGTGCGTCGAAGGGGACGGTATCCGTGTGACCCGAGAGCACCAGACNGCCGGGGCCGGAGCCGAGTGTGCCGAGCAGGTTGAACTTGCCCGGATGTCCAGGGACCGGCAGGATCTCGGCGCGGAATCCGGCGCTCTCCATCCAGCCGGCCAGCAGACTGACCAGTGGTTCATTGCTCTGGTCGAGGGCGGGTGTGACGCTGCTCACCGATGGCGTTTCGATCAACCCTGCGAGCATGGTCTTGAGGGGTGGGGGCTGGGTGGTCATGGTCTACCGAGGGCGCTCCGGGTAGCGAGGGCGATGGTTGGGGTGATCTTGCGTTTTTTAGGCCACACTGTAGATTGCTGCCCGTGCAAGCTGCAATGGAAATCACCTAAGCGCGCCCTTTGTGTCAACGCCCTCCGACACCCCGCCATTCGTCATCCGCCCGGCCCTCCTCAGCGATCTGAGCGCCCTGCTGCGTCTGGAACAGGACTGTTTCGCAGGCGATCGCATCAACCGGCGCCAGTTCCGCTATCTGCTCACGCGCGGACATGCGAGTACCCTGGTGGCCGAGGCCGATGGCGAGCTGCTAGGTTATGTGCTGGTGCTCTTTAGCCGCGCCACCTCGGTCGCCCGGCTCTATTCGATCGCCATCGCCGAACACGCGCGCAGGCGCGGGATCGGTCGCGCCCTGGTCGCCGCTGCCGAGCAGGCGGCCTGGGCGCAGGAGCGTGCCTATATGCGTCTAGAGATCCGGCGCGACAACCTGGCCTCGCAACAGCTGTTCGAGCGCGCCGGCTATCGGCGCTTCGGGGTGCTCTCGGATTATTACGAAGACCACACGGAGGCGCTGCGCTACGAGAAGGCGATGGCGCCCGGTCTCAAACCCGAGCTCAAGCGTGTCCCCTTCTACGAGCAGACCCTGGACTTTACCTGTGGCCCCTCGTCGCTGATGATGGCCATGCAGGCACTGCGCCCGNGTCTGGAACTGAGCCGTACCCTGGAGCTGCGTATCTGGCGCGAATCCACCACCATCTTCATGACCTCGGGGCATGGTGGCTGTGGCCCAATCGGGCTGGCGCTGGCCGCCCAGCGCCGGAACTTCGCCGTCGAGGTCCATGTCAACGACACCGGCGTGCCGCTGGTCGATTCAGTCCGCAGCCCCGAGAAGAAAGAGGTCATGCGTCTGGTCCATGAGGACATGCTCGCCGAGGCCGAGCAGCTCGGCATCCCGATTCACTATCAGACCCTGAGCATCCAGGACATCCAGCAGCGCTGGGATGCCGGTGCCGTGCCCCTGGTGCTGATCAGCTCCTACCGCATCTATGGCGAGAAGTTCCCGCACTGGGTCGTGATCACAGGGTTCGACGAGCACTTCGTCTATGTCCATGACCCCTATGTCGATTACGACAACGGCGAGACCGCCATCGACTCTATCGACATGCCGATCCGGCGCGACGAATTCACCCGCATGGCCCGCTATGGCCGGGTCGGCTTGCAGGCCGTCGTGCTCGTCTCCAGCCCCTGAACGAATGCGATCCACATGGCCGAACATCTCCTGTTGGTGGAACAGCCGGGCGATTGGAGGCCTGGCTTTCCGCGTCTGCCCGTGGTCACGGCGCGCGACTATCTGGCCGGCGGCGAGCTGGCGGCCAAGCGTGATCTGCGCGTCATCAACCTCTGCCGCAGTTATCGCTATCTCTCGCTCGGCTATTACTGCTCCTTGCTGGCCGAGGCGCGCGGTCACAAGGTCATCCCGACGGTGCGCACCATCCAGGAGCTCTCCAGCCGCGAGCTCTACGACCTGGCGACCGAGGAGCTCAACACCCTGGCACAGCGTCTGCTTGGGCGGCGCAAGGCCAGTGCGCTCACCCCGACCGCCTATGAGCTGACGATCTGCTTTGGTCAGTGTGATGTGAAGGAATTGCAGCCCCTGGCGCGGCTGATCTTCGAGACCTTTCGTTGTCCCATCCTCAGGGTCGAGTTCCGGCTCCACGGCACCTGGCGCATCGGCGCGATCAAGGCGTTGTCGATCACGAGCATCACCAATGAGACCGAGGGTCCGCTGTTTGCGGCATTGGAGGGCTATCTGTCCAAGCGCTGGCGCCAACCGCGCGCGCGCCTGTCCTATCGCTATGACCTGGCGATCCTCTACGACCCGGCCGAGGAGCTGCCGCCTTCGGACCCCAAGGCGCTGGCGCGCTTCGTCAAGGCTGGCAAGAGTCAGGGCGTGAACGTCGAGCTCATCCAGCGCAAGGACTACAGCCGGCTCGCCGAGTACGACGCGCTCTTCATCCGCGAGACCACCCGGATCGGGCACCACACCTTCCGCTTCGCCAAGAAGGCCGACAGTGAGGGGCTGGTCGTCATCGATGATCCAGACTCCATCCTGCGCTGCACCAACAAGGTCTATCTGGCCGAACTCCTGGCCGCGCATCGCATCCCCCGGCCCAAGACCCTGGTGCTGCGCAAGGAACAACTGCTGGAGGCCGAGGAGCGGATCGGCTATCCGGTGGTGCTCAAGATCCCGGAGGGCTCCTTCTCGCGCGGTGTCCACAAGGCCGAGGATCGGGCCAGCCTGACCCGCATCGCGGCGCGCTTGTTCAAGGAGTCCGATCTGATCCTGGCCCAGGAATTTCTCTATACCCCCTTTGATTGGCGCATCGGCATCCTCGGACGCCAGCCCTTCTATGCCTGCAAGTATCTGATGAGCCGTGATCATTGGCAGATCGTCAAGCACGAGAGCGACGGGCGCCACGTCGAGGGGGGCTATGAGACGCTCGCCATCGCGGATGTTCCGCCGGCCGTCATCCGTACCGCACTCAAGGCGGCGGATCTGATCGGCGATGGGCTCTATGGTGTTGACCTCAAGGAGACGCCCGCGGGTCCGGTCGTGATCGAGGTCAACGACAATCCCAGTCTGGATGCCGGGGTCGAGGATGGGGTGCTGGGCGATGCGCTCTATGCGCGCCTGATCGCCGAGTTCGTCCGGCGGCTCGATCGGCGGCGTCAGGCCAAGGCGGACAAATAGACAGGCGCGAGGTTTCAGGGAATGGCGAACGTGCTGTCTAAGCTCAGCGATTCCTCTCCGCGTTCCAAGACGCCTCCTAGGCGCATCGCTGCCAGAGTTCTCGGCGAGCACTTGGTCGAGCGTCGACTCGATCGCGCCGCCGCCCTGGAGCTGACGCCGACCAATCAACCCGTGTCGCGTTCGCTCTCGCAGGCCACCAGTATCCGCAACCTGTTTGCCGAATTCGCTGGGTGCTTGCTGGCCGCACGCGAGGCTGACCAAGGGTCATTTGAATAGAAAGGGGTCATACTCAGTCATGAACCAACGCACCGCCCGCGTCAGCGCGGCCTCGCTTCTCAGGCCCGACCAGATCGCCGCCTCCTGGCTCGCACGCTATCGCGATCTGGTCGACGACTGGGACGCCTTCGCCGAAGCACTTGGTCGCCCCTTACCGGTCACGCTCTGGGCCAATCCGGGGCGGATCTCGGTCGCGGCGCTGACCGAGCTGCTCGTCGAGCAGGGGCTGTCGCCACAACCGATCCAGGGGCTGCCCAACGCCCTGAACCTCCCGCCCGAGTTCCGGGCCGGTCAGCAGTGGTGGTACTGCGTGGGCCTGGCCCATGCGCAGGAGGCCGTCTCGCAGCTGCCGGTGACGCTCATGGACCTCAAGCCCGGTCAGCGCGTGCTCGACATGTGCGCCGCTCCCGGCGGCAAAACCGCCCAGATCGCCTTTGCGCTCGACAACCGGGGCACGGTCGTCGCCAACGATATCTCATACGCGCGCCTCAAGGCGCTCCAGGGCAATCTGGATCGGCTCGGTGTGCTCAATGTGACCACGACCCAGAGCGATGCGAGCAACTGGCCAAGCGCCGGCGGTCAGTTCGACCGCATCCTGCTCGATGCCCCCTGCTCCGCTGAGGGCACCCTCCGGCGCCATCCGTCCCTGTTGCAGCGACTGGATCCGTCCGACGCCGAGCGGTTCGGGTCGCGCCAGCGCGCCCTGTTGCGCAAGGCGGTGCAGCGTTGCCGTCCCGGTGGTCTGATCCTGTATTCGACCTGCACCTTCGCGCCCGAGGAAAATGAGCTGGTGGTGGCCGACATCCTGGCCGAGTGCGACGGCAGGCTCAGGCTGAGGGCCATCGACATCCCCGGTTTCGACACCGCGCCCGGTGTGACCCAGTGGCAGGGTCGTGTGCTACCGCCTGAACTCGCACGATGCCGGCGTTTTTGGCCCCACCGCAACGACACCGGCGGATTTTTCATCGCGTTGCTGGAGAAGGACGCCGGGCTCTCGCCAGAACCCGAGCCAGAACTCGCCACCCTAGACGGGGACGGGCACGATGAATGGCTGGAGGGACTGCGGTCCAAGTATGGGCTGCCCGAGGGCTATTGGTGCCGCTACCGCGTCCACCGTCAGACCAGGCGCGGTCTGCATCTGATGGCCGCCGATCATGCCCCGCCCGCCGTCCCCCCGGCTGCGGGGCACGGGCTCTTCTTCCATCGCACCAATGTCCACCCGCCCAAGCCCACCACCAGCGGGGCCCTGCTCATTGGACCAGAGGTGACGCGCTTTCGGCTCGAACTCAGCCGCAAACAGCGCGATGCCTATCTGCGGCGCGAGACCTTCGCGCCCACGCGCGAACAGCGGGCCGTCCATCCGCCGGGACAGGTCATCGCCAGCTATCGCGGTTATGCGCTTGGTATCGCCATCCTGCATCGCTCGGGCGTCATCGAGAGCCAGTTCCCGAGCCGCTGGAGCGGTCAGGCGGCGGGGACGGACTGACNAAAATCCACTATCCTCCCCGTAGGGTTTTGGAATCATCGGAATGCCATCTGAGGTGCCTTATGACACGCATCGACCTGTGTTTGAGAATCAGCCTGGTACTGGTGCTGACCCTACCGATGGGCGTTGCCTTGGCCCAGGCCCAGTACGAGTCGGCGCCGCCGGCGCCGGTCGAACAGGGGCTGAGGACTGAATGGGCCATCGCGCCCGAGGATGAACCGCCGCCGACCCAGGTGCAGCTCCCAGAGGGTACGGTGCTGCAAGAGGGCCTGTTGTTGCCGCCCGGGACCATCCTCCCGGGTGGCGCCATCCTNCCTGCTGAACCGTCCGCGCCCGTCCAGCCTCAGCCTCAGCCTCAGCCTACTCCCATACCGACCCCAGCACCCGCGCCCCTGCCTGCCGCCGACCTGACCAGCGGTGTGCCCTATATCAGCGGCGGCATCGGTGTCTCGGAGCGCACCGAGATGCAGGAGGTCAAATCCAAATTCAACCTGCGCCTGCTCTTTGCTGTTGCCGGCTCCGGGTCCTATCTGGCCAATGTACGGGTACGTATCGACGATGCCGCCGGACCGACCCTACTCGAGGCCGTCTCACAGGGCCCGTGGTTCTATGCCAAGCTGGCACCGGGGCGCTATGTCCTCCAGGTCGACAACGCCGGTCAGGTCCAGACCCGCACGATCGAGATACCGGCCACGGGCGCTGTGGAACAAGCCTTCTATTGGAACGACTAGGCCGGAAGCGGATGGCGCCCTTTATTAACCAGCCCTCAAAAAGATGTGGATCGCGCTGAAGGCGCTCCTACCCACCCACGCCTCCCGTAGGGGCGGCTTTAGACGCGATCTTGGCAGATGTGGATCGCGCCTGAAGGCGCTCCTATACAGAGACGCCGACCCGCTTTGCCGAGATCTACCTTGACAGGGCCACGGCTTGAAATTGTTCTATCGTTCACGGACCGCTCGAAGCGTGTTGCAGCTTTCTTATCCGATGGTCTTGATGGAATAGTGGGGGCCGTCGCACCCACACAGGTGCCCATCCTGGGCCGATACCGGGACGAGGCGGGCTGAGATACTCCATGGATGGAGTGTTTCCGTATTTCCTTCAGTTGCCATCGATGAAGGTCCGCAACGCGGTACGGATCAGCGGGGCCAAGGCGGCGCGATCCAGATCGGGGTGATTGACGATCCGGACCATCAATCCATCGAACAGCGCCATCAAGAGCTCGGTCACGGCCTCGGCATCCGCAGTGTCAGCCTGGCGCCCCAGCCCCTGGCGTGCCCGTCCCAGGACCCCGATCAGACGGTCGCGCTTGATGCGATCGGCCGCGCGCACGCTGGCCGCGACGCGCGGGTTGCGCGCCGCCTCGGCCAGGATCTCCAGCTCCAGGGCGGCGTGGTCTAGATTCGCCTTCTCGTTCAATCCCAGGTCGACGCGATCGATCAGCGCCTGAAACACGTCCTCGGCGTTCTCGAATTGGCGCACCAGCTCCAGCGACTGCTCCAGCCTGCGCTCGACCAGGGCCGCGATGATCGCCTCCTTGTTGGCGAAGAAGTGATAGATGTGCCCCGCGCTCATCCCAGACGCCTGGGAGAGCGCGGCGATGCTGGTGCCATGAAAGCCCTCGCGCGCAAAGCAGTACGCAGCGGCATCGAGGATCTGACGTCGGCGCGCCTGGGCGCGCGTCTGTTCTGGGTCGGGTTGGGTCGTCAGGGTCATGCTGGGGTCGCTCCTCGTTCTTGGGTCATGCCTTGGTGCTTGACGAATCGGCCTCGAATGCCTAGATTGAACGCTCATTCTAGAGTGGGCATTCTATATATCCTAATCTTCTTTCGAGGTGTGCATGAACCCCTTGATCCCTTGGCCTTGGGCCTGTGCCTGGCTAGGCGTGCTGATTGTGGCAGTCGCCAGCGGTGGCTGTGGGCGCTCGGCGCCGCCCGGTCCACCACCGGGCGGACCCGGTGGTCCAGGTGGACTGCCACCCGAGGTGGGCATCCTGACACTCCAGAGACACGCAGTGGCCCTGACCACCGAGCTACCAGGGCGTGCAGCCGCTTATCGGATCGCCGAGGTTCGCCCCCAGGTTGGCGGCATCATCAAGGAGCGGCTGTTTCAGGAAGGCGCATTGATCCACTCGGGACAGGTGCTCTATCAGATCGACCCGTCCGTCTATCAGTCGACCTACAACAGCGCCCAGGCCGCGCTCAACCGCTCACGCGCCACCTTCGAGCGTGCCCGGCTCAAGGCCGAACGCTACGCCAATCTGCTCAAGGCCAAGGCCATCAGTCAGGAGGACTTCGACGATGCCGAGGCCGCGCTCAAGGAGGCCGCCGCCGGCGTGGCAGTCGATGAGGCCCAGTTGGCACGCGCGCGCATCGATCTCGAATACACCCGAGTCACGGCACCGATCGACGGGCGCATCGGGCGCTCGTCCGTGACCCAGGGCGCACTGGTCACCGCCAATCAGGAACTGGCCTTGGCGACCATCCAGCAGCTCGATCCCATCTATGTCGATCTCACCCAATCGAGCGCGCAACTGCTGCGTCTGCGCCGCGCCCTGGAGGACGGGCGTCTGAAGCGTCCCGAAGGTGATCAGCCGCGCGTGACCCTGGTGCTGGAGGACGGCAGCGACTATCCGCTCGCCGGGCGGCTTGCGTTCTCCGAGGTCAGCGTCGATCCGAGCACGGGCGCGGTCACGCTGCGCGCGATCGTCCCCAATCCGGATCATGTCCTGCTACCTGGCATGTTCGTGCGGGCCCGGGTGGAGGANGGTACGCGGCCGGAGGCGATCCTGGTCCCGCAACGGGCGGTGCAGCGCGACCGGCGTGGCCGGCCCTATGCCCTGGTGCTGAACGCCGCGGGCCTGGTCGAGCAGCGCCTGCTCGAGATCGATCGGGCACTGGACAGCGACTGGCTGGTCGATGCGGGTCTGGAGGCCGGTGACCGCCTGATCCTCGATGGTCTGCAGAAGGTGCGTCCAGGCGACAAGGCCCAGCCCGTGGTGCTCGACCAGCCATTGACTACCGAGCACTGACCACCGACCACTGATCACCGAGCATCCCACCATGGCCCGTTTCTTCATCGACCGACCCGTCTTCGCCTGGGTCATCGCCCTCGTCATCATGCTGGCCGGGCTGCTGTCGATCCGTATCCTGCCCGTTGCGCAATATCCCGCCATCGCCCCGCCGGCGATCGCCATCACCGCCATCTATCCCGGCGCCTCGGCCCAGACCGTCGAGGACGCGGTGACTCAGGTCATCGAGCAGCAGATGAATGGTCTCGATGGTCTGCGCTATCTGTCCTCGACCAGCGAGTCCAACGGTGTTGCGACCATCACACTCACCTTCGAGAACGGCGTCAATCCCGACCTGGCTCAGATGCAGGTCCAAAACAAGCTGCAACTGGCCACGGCCCTCCTCCCGGACGAGGTGGTACGCCAGGGGATCCAGGTCGCGAAATCCGTGCGCAACTTTTTGATGGTGGTGGCCTTCGTCTCGCGCGATGGGCGCCTGAGCAATGCCGATCTCGCCGACTATGCCGCCAGCCTGGTCAAGGATCCGATCAGCCGCGTCCCCGGGGTGGGCGAGGTCACCCTGTTTGAGACCCAGTACGCGATGCGCGTCTGGCTCGATCCCAATCGGCTCAACCAGTACCGACTGACGCCGAGCGACGTGATCGCGGCGATCGAGGCCGAGAATGCCCAGGTCTCGGCCGGTCAGCTGGGCGCCCTCCCTGCGCTGGAGGGCCAACAACTCAATGTCACCGTCAATGTCCAGGATCGTTTGAATACCCCGGATGCGTTCGGCGCCATCCGGCTGCGTACCCAGGCCGACGGCTCGACCGTGCATCTGCGCGATGTCGCCCGCATCGAGCTGGGCAGCGAGAGCTACGGCAAGATGGCGCGTCACAATGGCAGCCCGGCCGCCGGCATGGCGATCCGGCTGGCCGCCGGTGCCAATGCGCTGGAGACGTCCGATGCGGTCAAGCGCAAGATCGCCGAACTCTCGGCCTTCTTCCCAGCGGGGATGGAGGCGGTCTATCCCTATGACACCACACCCTTCGTGCGTATCTCGATCAGCGAGGTGGTCAAGACCCTGATCGAGGCGGTGATCCTGGTAGTCATCGTTATGTATCTATTCCTCCAGAACCTGCGCGCGACCCTGATCCCGGCCATCGCGGTGCCCGTGGTGCTCTTGGGGACCTTTGGCGTCCTGGCGGCCTTCGGTTTCGGCATCAATACCCTGACCCTGTTTGCGATGGTGCTGGCGATCGGACTCTTGGTCGACGACGCCATCGTGGTGGTCGAGAACGTCGAGCGCGTGATGCACGAGGACGGATTGCCGCCCAAGGAGGCGACGCGCAAATCCATGGATCAGATCACCAGCGCCCTGATCGGCATCGCCCTGGTGCTCGCGGCAGTGTTCGTGCCCATGGCCTTCTTCGGCGGATCGACCGGGGTCATCTATCGCCAGTTCTCGATCACCATTGTCTCGGCCATGCTGCTGTCGGTGGTGGTGGCGCTCACCTTAAGTCCGGCCCTGGCCGCCTCGCTGCTCAAGCCCAGGCCGNCCGGGCCGCGGTCTGGGTTCTTCGGNTGGTTCAACCGCAACTTCCAGCGCAGCGTCGATCTCTACAGCAAGGGTGTGGCTGGCATCGCGCGGCGACGCTGGATCTTCCTGGTGGTCTATCTGGGGCTGGTCGGCATGCTGATTGTGCTGCACGAGCGCATGACGACGGCGTTCCTCCCCGACGAGGATCAAGGCATCCTGATCATGCAGGTCACGCTGCCCTCGGGGGCGACGCTCGAACGCACGCGCGCGGTGCTCGAACAGGTCGAGAGACACTTCCTGGAGGACGAAAAGGCGGCGGTCAAGGAGCTCATCACCGTGGCCGGCTTCAGCTTTGCTGGTCAGGGTCAGAACATGGCCATCGGCTTCGTCAAGCTCAGGGACTGGTCGGAACGTCGGCGGCCCGATCTGCACGTCAAGGCGGTGGCCGGACGGGCGATGATGGCCTTCTCGCGCATCCGCGACGCGCGCGTCTTTGCCTTCCCGCCGCCGGCGGTCATCGAGCTGGGCACGGCCTCGGGCTGGGATGTGCAGTTACAGGACAAGGGTGGCGTCGGACGCGCGGTGCTGGCCGAGGCGCGCGGTCAATTCCTCGGGATGGCGATGCAGGATCCGCGCTTGATCGCGGTGCGTCCGAACGGACGCGAGGACGAGGCCCAGTATCAGGTCGAGGTCGATCGCACCAAGGCCGGCGCGTTCGGTCTGTCTTTATCCGACATCAATCGCACCCTGGCGATCGCCTGGGGCAGCGCCTATGTCGATGACTTCGTCCACCAGGGTCGAGTCAAGAAGGTCTATGTCCAGGCCGATGCGCCTTATCGGATGGTCCCTGAGGACCTGAACGCCTGGTATGTGCGCAATGCCGAAGGCGACATGGTGCCCTTCTCGGCCTTTGCGACCGGCACCTGGAGCTATGGCTCACCGCGTCTCGAGCGCTACAACGGTCTGCCCTCGGCCGAGATCCTCGGTCAGGCGGCACCTGGATTGAGCACCGGCCAGGCCATGGCCGCCATCGAGGAACTGGCGCGCAAACTGCCGCCTGGGATCGGTCTGGAATGGACCGGGATCTCGTATGAGGAGCGCGCGGCCGGCGCCCAGGCCCCGGCCCTCTATGCCCTCTCGGCACTGGTGGTGTTCCTGGCGCTCGCGGCACTCTACGAGAGCTGGTCGGTGCCCTTTGCCGTCATGCTGGTGGTGCCGATCGGCGTGCTCGGGGCTGTGGTTGCGGCCCTGGGACGCGGTCTGCCGAGCGACATCTATTTTCAGGTCGGGTTGCTGGCAACGATTGGACTCTCGGCCAAGAACGCGATCCTCATCGTCGAGTTCGCCAAGACGCTCCAGGAGGAGGGGCGCGACGCCTTGGTTGCGGCGCTGGAGGCCGCGCGGATGCGGATCCGACCCATCGTCATGACCTCGCTGGCCTTCGGTTTTGGGGTGCTGCCGCTGGTGCTCAGCACGGGTGCTGGTTCGGGCGGACGGAACGCGATCGGAACCGGTGTGCTCGGCGGCGTGGTCGCCGCGACCCTGCTCGGGGTGCTGTTCGTGCCGTTGTTCTTCGTGCTGATCCGGGGGCGGAGGCGCCCAGCAACCATCGTCACCCCTACGGTCGAGCGCACACCGGCCTAACCGCGGCTGGGTTTGTCCTGGAGTGGCTTGAGGCCGGCCTGGTGGCGCGCCTCGAAGGCCGCCTCGGCCTGGGCCTGGAGGCACAGACGCTGGACGCGATGGACATGGCGGATGATGGCCTCGCGGTCGGCCTCGCGCAGATGCGTGAAGTGGACGGCGACTTGATGATCCTGACCCTCGGTCGCGTCGCAACGCACCACCCGCGCCAGCGCCCGTACATGCACTCGGTCGGGAAAGAGCGTCAGACGCAACTCGACACAGCCGCCGATCTCAAGGGACATCGGCCAGTGGAACCCGATGCCCTGGGCGCTGAGGCAGGCATCCGTGTCAGGCGAGTTCGGAAAGCCCTCGCCATCGCCAATCGCCTGGGCCAGCATCTCGATCTGGGTCTCGATCACCTTGATATAGGCGGCCACGGTCGGGAACTTGTATTCCAGGGCGCGGCGCTCGGGTAGATGCAGGTCGCGGATGGCGTGCAGATCGTTTAGCAGACCCGCGCGCGAACTTGGGGTCTCCAGGCTCTCGATCAGACGGACCTCCTCGTCTGGTCCGAGTGGAACGACCAGCAGACCCAAACGATCTTCNATGCGAAAGTAACGCCGCCGGTCGCGATCCTGATGGTCTTCCGGCTCGGATGCGCTTGGCCGGACTGGCTCGTCTTTGCTCATCATAACCCTTTCTTCGCCTGCGGATTGTTGTCGCCATCGATGTTTTCGAGCAGCGTCTGGGCGCTGCGATCGCCGAGCACCACAATCTCGACGCGGCGATTGTGGGCGCGGCCCTCCAGGGTGTCATTGGAATCGATCGGACGGTTCTCCCCATAGGCACGGATCTCGACGCGCTCGGGGGCGATCCCGCCCTTTTGGGTCATGGTATGGGCCACGGCTGCCGCGCGTGCCGCCGAGAGCACCCAGTTGGAGGGAAACTCGGCCGTCTCGATCGGGACATTGTCGGTGTGTCCAGCAATCAGGATGCGTCCCTCGATTTGATTGAGCGCGTCGGCGATCTTCATCAGCATCGCCTTGAAATCAGGGCTAATCCGGGCCGAGGCCGAGGGGAAGGAACCCTTCTCAAGGATCCGGATGACGACCTGATCGTCGATGGTGTTGATCTCGATCAGACCCTTTTCGATCTCGAGCTTGAGCTCATGCTTGAGATCCTCGGCCTTGTCCTGGGCGTCCTCGACCGCTGGGTCGAGGATCTCGAGCAAGCGCTTGGTTTCGTCCGTGGTCTGTTGCCGGACCTCAGTGACCACGGTCGGCTGCGGCTGGGCCGGTGAGAACTCCTGCATGATGATACTGGTGCCGAGCGGGTCCTGTTGGGCCTCGATGTCGCGCTGCACGCCGAAGGCGGCCTTGAGTGAGCCTGCGACCTGTTTGTACTTGATGACGTCCATCTCGGAGAACGACAACAACAGCACGAAGAAGCACATCATCAGCGACATGAGGTCAGCGAAGGTGGCCATCCATTCGGGCGCACCGGCTGGCGGCGGATCTGGGCATTCGCATTCCTCTACCATGGTACCGGCCTCATTGGATTGAAGTGGGGTGTCGCTAGTCCTTCCCGCTCTGGCGCTGGTTCTCCGGGAGATAGGTCATGAGGAGCTGTTCGAGCACGCGCGGATTCAGACCCTCTTGGATGCCCGAGATCGACTCCAGGATCAGAGTTTTGGAGAGTTTTTCCTCGTTGGCGCGCAGCTTGAGCTTCTCGGCGATCGGGATGGCCACGGCATTGGCAAGTACGGNACCATAGAGTGTCGTCAGGAGCGCCACGGCCATGGCCGGACCGATACTCTTGGGGTCAGACATATTGGACAGCATCTGGACCAGACCGATGAGGGTACCGATCATCCCCATAGCGGGTGCGACCTCGGCCGTGGCCCTGAAGACACTGTAGCCGGCCTCCTGGCGCTGGATGGCCAGATTGATGTCCTTGCTCAGCACCTTCTGCACCACCTCGGGCGGGTGGCCGTCGATACAGAGCGAGATACCGGTCTGGAGGAAGGGATGCGAGATCTGCTTACCCTCCAGGGCGAGCAGGCCCTCGCGACGCGCGATATTGGCTAGGGCCACCGCCTCCTCGATCAGCGACTGGGGCTGGACGGGCTTGGCGAAGAAGGCCCCCATGGCGACCTTAAAACTACCCAGAAATTGACCCAGGGTGGTGCGAAAGAGCACCACGAAGGTGGTACCGACGAACACGATCACGATCGATGGGACATCGATGAAGACCCCGATATCGCCACCGAGCACGATCGCGCCGATCATGACGCCGATGGCGCCAACAAAGCCCAAGAGGGTTGCCAGATCCACGTCATCAACCTCGATTGCAACAACCGCCGGAGCGTCCGATGTACTGAATGAACCATGCAAGAGATGCATTTTCGGTGATTGTGCCCGATGGGTCCAGACATCTTCTCGGCGCCCTGACGCTACAATGCGAATCCGATCGCTGTTCGACGCCCCAGACCACCATGCGCTCTGCCCCTGATCTCTTCTCCTATCGTAAGTACTGGGCCTATAAATTCGGCACCGCCCCCGAGCTGCCGCTCTCGCGCGCCGAGATGGACCTGCTCGGCTGGGACAGTTGCGACATCGTCATCGTCACCGGGGATGCCTATGTTGATCATCCGTCGTTCGGCATGGCGATCCTCGGGCGCCTGCTGGAGGCGCAGGGCTTTCGGGTCGGGATCATCGCGCAGCCGGACTGGACCTCGGCGGTCGACTTCCGGCGTCTCGGGCGGCCGAATCTGTTCTTCGGCATCACGGCGGGCAACATGGACTCCATGGTCAACCGCTACACCGCCGACCGGCGGGTGCGCTCCGACGATGCCTATACGCCGAACGCCGAGCCCGGACGCCGCCCCGACCGCTCGGTGATCGTCTATGCTCAACGCGCGCGCGAGGCCTATCCGGGGGTGCCCATCGTCATCGGCGGGATCGAGGCCAGTCTGCGCCGCATCGCCCATTTCGACTATTGGTCGGAGACAGTGCGCCGCTCGGTGCTGGTCGACTCCAAGGCCGATCTGCTCATCTACGGTAATGCCGAGCGCGCCATCGTCGAGCTTTCGCACCGCCTGGCGCGCGGCGAACCGATCGAGTCGATCCGCGATCTGCGCGGCACGGCCTTCATGCGGCGGGGGCCTTTGCCGGAGGGTTGGACGGTGATCGACTCGACCCGGCTCGACACGCCTGGACCGCTCAGGCTCCACAATGACCCCTATGAAGACGACCCGCGCTGTGAGCGGCGGGCCGAGGGTGTGCCAGTGGTGACCCTGGCGCCGCGTGCCGGGCGCGACCGGACCGTGATCCGGCTGCCATCTTACGAACAGGTGCGCGACGACCCGGTGCTCTATGCCCATGCCTCGCGCGTCTTTCATCTGGAGACCAACCCGGGCAATGCGCGCGCCCTGGTCCAGGCGCATGGCGATCGGGAGGTCTGGCTCAACCCGCCGCCGATCCCGCTCACCAGTTCCGAACTCGACCGGTTGTATGAACTGCCCTTCGCCCGTCGCCCCCATTCGAGCTATGGCGAGGCGCGACTGCCAGCCTGGGAGATGATCCGGCACTCGATCACCATCCTGCGCGGCTGTTTCGGCGGCTGTACCTTTTGCTCGATCACCGAGCACGAGGGGCGCATCATCCAGAACCGTTCTGAGGACTCGATCCTGCGCGAGATCGGCGAGGTCCGCGACCGCGCACCCGGTTTCACCGGCACCATCTCGGATCTCGGGGGGCCTTCGGCCAACATGTGGCGCCTGGGCTGTCGCGATCCACGTATCGAGGCCGCCTGTCGCAAGCTGTCCTGCGTCTATCCCGACATCTGTCGTAACCTCAACACCGATCACGGCCCCCTGATCCAGCTCTACCGCAAGGCGCGCGCCGTGCCTGGGATCAAACGGGTGCTCATCGCCTCGGGTCTGCGCTACGACCTGGCCATGCGCTCGCCGGCCTACATCCGCGAGCTGGTGACGCACCATGTCGGCGGCTATCTCAAGATCGCGCCCGAGCACACCGAGCCTGGGCCCTTGAGCAAGATGATGAAGCCCGGCATCGGGGTCTTCGATCGCTTCAAGGCGCTCTTTGAGCGCTATTCACGCGAGGCGGGCAAGGAGCAGTATCTAATCCCCTATTTCATCGCCGGCCATCCCGGGACCACCGATGTCGATATGCTCAACCTCGCCGTCTGGCTCAAGCGCCACAGGCTCAGGCTCGATCAGGTCCAGTCCTTTCTGCCGACACCGCTGGCGATCGCCACCGCCATGTATCACACCGGGCGCAATCCGCTAAAACGGGTGACCCGTGACTCAGAAACCGTCTCTGTGGTGCGTGGTCTGCGTCAGCGCCGCTTGCAGAAGGCCTTTTTGCGCTATCACGACCCCGAGAACTGGCCGCTGCTGCGTCAGGCGCTCAAAGACATGGGCCGCGCCGATCTGATCGGCAACGGCAAGCGCCACCTGGTGCCAAGCATCCAGCCACCGGGGACGGGCAGGATGCCCGAGGGTCGGCGTGCCCCGCCCAGGCCGCCCACCAAGAACGCCCGTCGCCGGTAGAGGGGTGAGCGGGGGCGGCATCTGCCATACCCCAAAGGATCACGCCCGCCGGGATCTTCACCGAATCGCTAGGCCAGCGCGTAGATCCCGAACCTGGACACGGATTTTCCGAGTCGAGCTGCTATCATGTCCCCGCAAACCGCTGACAAGGCGACCCCGTCGATCCGAACTCCAGCCGAGANACCACAGTCCACCATGCCCATCCTGACCACAGAGGACACCGCCGAGCGTCTGGCTCGGCTGCAACAGATCATCGAAGACCTCCTCAAGGAAGCCAAGCGCCAGGGCGCGAGCGCCGCNGAGGCCTCGGTCGGCTGCAGCACCGGCCTAGAGGTCTCGGTTCGGCTCGGCGAGGTCGAGACGGTCGAGCACACGCGCGACAACGGTCTGGGCGTCACCCTCTACTTCGGCCAGCGCAAGGGCTCGGCCAGCACCTCGGATCTGAGCCCTGCCGCCGTGCGCGATGCCGTCAGCGCCGCGCGCGCCATCGCTCAGCATACCCAGGACGACCCCTGCGCCCATCTGGCCCCACCCGAACTCATGGCCACAGAGATCCTGGACCTCGATCTCTATCACCCCTGGGCGATCGAGGTCGAGCAGGCGATCGAGCTGGCCATCGCCTGCGAGGACGCCGCGCGTGCCCATGATCCGCGGATCGTCAACTCCGAGGGTGCGAGTCTCTCGACCCACCTCGGCCTCCAGGTCGCCGGCAATACGCATGGCTTCCTCGGCGGCTATGCGAGCACGCGCCACAGCCTCAGCTGCGCCGTGATCGGCCAGGATGGGGAATCGATGCAGCGCGACTATTGGTGGACCACGGCGCGCGCACCTTCCGATCTGGATTCGGCGCAGGCGGTCGGCGTGCGGGCGGCCGAGCGCACGGTCGCGCGGCTCGGCGCGCGGCGGCTCAGCACGCGCGATGCGCCTGTGCTGTTTCGTGCCGAGGTCGCAACCGGACTCCTGCGCCATCTGGTCTCGGCCATCAGCGGCGCCAGTCTCTATCGGCGCTCGAGCTTCCTGCTCGACCAGCTCGGCCAGCCGATCTTCCCCGAGTTCGTGCGCATCCATGAGCAGCCCCATCTGTTGCGTGGACTCTCCAGCGCCCCCTATGACGGCGACGGCGTGGCGACGCGCGCCAAGGATCTGGTGCGCGACGGTGTGCTCCAGACCTATGTGCTCGACACCTATTCGGGCTGCCGGCTGGGGATGCCGACCACGGGCAATGCAGGCGGGGTGCGCAATCTCACCATCGAGATGGGCACACTGGACCGCGACGCACTCCTGCGCGAGATGGGCACCGGGCTGATGGTCACCGAGCTCATGGGCCACGGCGTCAACCTAGTCACGGGCGACTATTCGCGTGGGGTGTCTGGCTTCTGGGTCGAGAACGGTGCGATCCAGTATCCGGTCGAGGAGATCACCATCGCCGGCAACCTCAAGCAGATGTTTGCCGGACTGGTCGCCGTCGGCAATGACTGCGACTTTCCGGGCAGCACCCGCACCGGCTCCTGGCTGATCGAGCGCATGACGATCGCCGGGGAATGAGTGTGCCATGAGTGAAATCGTCCTGATCAATGTCACCGGCGAGGATCGTCCTGGGATCACGGCGACCCTGACCGCCGTCCTCGCCCGTTACCAGGTGCCGATCCTCGACATCGGTCAGTCGACCATCCACAACGCCCTGGCGCTGGGGCTGATGGTCGAGCTGCCCCGGTCCGACTGCGGGGTGTTTAAGGAACTGCTGTTTGGTGCCCATCGCCTGGGTCTGGATATCCGCTTCACGCCCATCACCGAGGATGATTACGAAGGCTGGGTGCGCGAGCAAGGACGCCCGCGTCATATCCTGACCCTGGTCGGACGCGAGATCGAGGCCGAGCACATCGCCCGCGTCGCAGCTGTGGTTGCCGAGCGCGGTCTGAACGTCGACCGCATCGCGCGCCTGACTGGGCGCATCTCGCGCCGCGCGCCTACACCATCGGCGCTGGCCTCGGTCGAGCTTTCGGTGCGCGGCGCCGTGCCCGACCTGACCGAACTCCATGGCGCCTTGCTGGCGCTCGGACGGGTGCTAGACGTCGACATCTCGGTCCAGGAGGACGACATCTTCCGCCGCAACCGGCGGCTGGTGTGCTTTGACATGGACTCGACCCTGATTCAGACCGAGGTCATCGACGAGCTGGCGGCCGCTGCCGGCGTGAGGGCCGAGGTCGCGTCCATCACCGAGGCGGCGATGCGCGGTGAGCTGGACTTCAAGGAGAGCTTCCGGCGACGCCTAGCCCTGCTCAAGGGATTAGACGAATCCGTGCTGGCCGAGATCGCCGCGCGTCTGCCGATTACCGAGGGCGCCGACCGGCTGATTGCCACGCTCAAGCGGCTTGGCTATAAGGTCGCCATCCTCTCGGGCGGCTTCACCTATTTCGCCGAGCATCTCGCCCGGCGCTTCGGCATCGATTATGTCCATGCCAACCGGCTCGAATTCAGGGACGGCAAGCTCACGGGCGAGGTCGCAGGCGAGATCATCGATGGTGCACGCAAGGCTGAGCTCCTGCGCGAGATCGCCGCCCGGGAAGGCATTCGGTTAGAGCAGGTGATTGCGGTCGGTGACGGTGCCAACGACCTGCCGATGCTGGCCATCGCTGGACTCGGTATCGCCTTCCACGCCAAGCCCATCGTCACCGAACAGGCGCGTCATGCCATCGCCACCGTGGGACTCGACGCCATCCTCTATCTGCTTGGGATGCGCGATCGGGATGTCGAGGCCTTGGCCTGAGGACTTGACCCTGACCCGCGTCTGGTTCAATCAGACCTTCTCGAATGTCCGCGCCGTCCTCGACCTCATCCGGCAGGGGGACGCTGACGCTGAGTTTTGCCTGATCTGCACCCACCCGGATCCAGGCTTTCCAGGCTTCCTGGCGGCAGACGAGCATGCCCTGGAGCCCCCCAGGCTAAGCGGCGCCGATTATGTCGAGTTCTGTCTCGAGTTCTGTCGCACCCACCGGATCGAGGCGCTCTGGCCGGGCAAGGAGGCAACTCTGTTGGTCGAGCAGCGCGCGCGCTTCGCCGCCATCGGGGTCCAGGTTCTGGCAGTCGCCACGCCCCAGGTCCTGGGGCTGTTGTACGACAAGGCGCGTTTTGCGCTCGAGGCAAGCCGGTTTCATATTCCCACGCCCGCGACCATCGCCTTTCGCACCGCAGACGAGTTCGAGTCGGCCTACGAGCGGCTGCGCTCTATCCATGAGGTGCTGTGTCTCAAGCCCGCCAAGGGGGTAAACGGCGAGGGCTTTCGCGTCATCCGGGAGGAACATGCAGGGCTGGACGGCCTGGTCCGCGACGGCCTTTACAGTATTCGGCTCGGCTGTCTGCGTCAGTTATTGGTCCAACACCCCCCCGAACAGACCTGGCTGCTGATGGAGTATCTCGCGGGTGATGAATACAGCCTGGATGCGGTCGGTGATGGCCAGCGCCTGATCGCCCTGACCCAACGCTGCAAGCGGGCGGGTGGTGCCTATGGTCAGCGGATCGTCGCGCGGCCTGAGTTGACCCAGGCGGTCTCCGAACTGACCGGGCACTTTGGCCTGAGCGGTCTCTTCAACGTCCAGTTTCGCGAGGGGTCGCATGGCCCGCGTCTGCTGGAGGTCAATCCACGGTTCTCGGGTGGGATCGGCTACACTGGCCCGACAGGACTCAACCTCCCCTATCTGGCGCTGCGCGGCCTGATCCGGGGTTTTAACGCGCAAGACTCTCGGGACGCCCCGCGCTTGGCACCAGAGATGCGGGTCCTGGAGCTGACCCAGTACCAGCACCACGGGGGCGCAGTATGAGCCAGGTGGCCGCGGTCGAACGCACCATCGCCCTGGTCACCGGCAGACTGTGGGTGCGGGTGTATGAATCGGCCTTTGCCCTCGATGCGCTGTGCGGCTTTGCGGCGCGCCACAACCGCCGGCGCGGCTTTCTGTTCCTGAGCAAGGTCTTGGGTAAGCACTGGCCGGTCACGCCGACCCGGATGCGCGAGATTCATACCTATCTGGCTGGTCAGCTCGCCCTGGGCAAGGGCCCCTGTCTGTTCGTCGCCCTGGCTGAGACCGCGACCGGGTTGGGTCAGGGCGTGTTCGAATCCTGGCGCGAACAGCACCCCGAGACCCAGGCGCTGTTCATCCATTCGACCCGCTACCGGATCGCCGGACGCGCGGCGCTCGAGTTCCAAGAAACCCATTGTCACGCCCCCGATCAGCTGCTCTATGTCCCGATCCGGCCCGACTTACGGGCGTGTTTTGAGTCGGCACGCGAGCTCGTCCTGATCGACGACGAGATCAGCACCGGCGATACCCTGTGCCATCTGGTCGACTCCTACCGACGACTCAATCCCGACATCGAGCGCGTCCACTTCGTCTCCATCACCCAATTCGGTGGTGCCGATCGTGCAGCGCGTTTCTCCGCACGCCTGGGGTTGCCGATCGAGTGCGTGGCCGCGCTGCATGGCGAGTTCAGCTTCGAGCCGGCGGCGTCCTGGTCGACCGACGCGCCTCCGCCCGCTGTCGGCGACAACCGACTCGAACCCCACCAGCTCGCCGAGGATCTGGGTCGGTTCGGGATCGAGCGCCCGATTCGCGTACCGCACGCCGATCTAGAACCCCTGGTCGAGGGGCTAAGACCCGGCGATCCACTCCTGGTCCTGGGCACCGGCGAGTTCATGCATCTTGCCTTCCGGGTCGGGTTGGGGCTGGAATCCTGGGGCTTTCAGGTCGCGGTCCAGGCCACCACCCGCTCGCCGATCTTGATCGGCGCCGACGTTGGGTCGCGACACGTCTTTGCGGACAATTACGGCGAGGGGATCCCGAATTATCTCTATAATGTCGATCCGAGAGACTATGCGCGCCTTATCGTCTGTCACGAGACGCCGCGTGCGGGGCTCGACGCGCTGTTGCAGACCCTAGGGCCGCATCATCGGCTCTATCACCTTGGGTCTGCCGAATAACGATTTGACGACTGACCACTCTACAAAGGAGCAAAGCATGGCCATCAGTCTGAGCAAGGGCGGGAATGTCAATCTGAGCAAGGAGGCCCCCAATCTCGAGAACGTGCTTGTCGGTCTGGGTTGGGATGCGCGCGCCACAGACGGTCAGGACTTCGATCTGGATGCCAGTGTGTTCATGGTCAAGGCCGACGGAAAGGTCCCGAGCGATGCCTATTTCATCTTTTACAACCAGCTCAAGTCGCCCGATGGCTCGGTCGAGCACACCGGTGACAATCGCACTGGTGCGGGCGAGGGCGATGATGAGGCGATCCTGGTCACACTCTCCAAGGTGCCGCCCGAGATCCAGCGCCTGGTGATCGTGGTCACCATCCACGAGGCCGAGGCCCGCCGCCAGAACTTCGGTCAGGTCAGCAATGCCTTCGTGCGCATCGTCAACCGCGCCACCAATCAGGAGGTCGTGCGCTTCGATCTGTCGGAGGACTATTCGACCGAGACGGCCATGATCTTCGGCGAGATCTACCGCCATGGCGGTGACTGGAAGTTCCGCGCCGTAGGTCAGGGCTATTCTGGCGGGCTGCGCGCCCTGGCGCTGCAACACGGTGTCAACGTCTGATGAACCTCTCGCGTGGACAGCGCACCAAGATTGTTGATCTCATTCCAAACGGCCAGCGCTTCACCCTGGGCGTGGCGATCGACGCGCCCGGTCTGATCCTCGATTTCACCTGTTTTGGGCTGGACGGGGCGGGGCGGCTTGCCGATGAGCGCTACATGATCTTTTATAACCAGCCGACCTCGCCCTGTGGCGGGGTGGCGCTGGCGGTGCCGCCAGGTGATCAGGCGGGGTTTGCGATCGATCTCGGGCGACTGCCGGCGACGATCGAGCGCCTGACCGTCACGGCCTCCATCGATGGTGCCGGGACCATGTCCCAGATCCGGCAGGGCCATGTCCGTTTCATGGACAGCGGACGCGAGGCCGGGCGCTTCGCCTTCACTGGTGCGGATTTCGCCGAGGAACGCGCGCTCATGCTGCTTGAGATCTATCGCAAGGACGGTAGCTGGCGGACCTGTGCCCTCGGCCAGGGGTTCAAGGGCGGTCTGGCGGCCTTAGTGACTCACTTCGGCGGTACCGTGGCGATCGAGTCCCAGGCCCCGCCGCCCAAGCCCCAGCCGTCGTCGGTCAATCTCAACAAGATCACGCTGGAGAAGCGCGGCAACTCGGTCTCATTGCAAAAGCAGGCCGATGCCNCCTACGGCGAGATCCTGGTGAATCTCAGATGGCGTCCGGTCGCCGCACACAAGCGGGGAGGGTTGAGCGGACTCTTGGGCCCAGGCCGCACCGATCTCGACCTCGGGTGTCTCTACGAGCTAGCCAACGGCGACAAGAGCGCGGTGCAGGCCCTGGGCAATACCTTCGGCAACTACTATGGTCCGCCCTATATCGCCCTGGATGCCGACGATCGCACCGGCTCCAGTGCCGAGGGTGAGAATCTGCGCATCAATGGTCAGCATTGGGATCAGATCAGGCGCGTCCTGGTCTATGCCTTCATCTACGAGGGCGCGCCCAACTGGGCCGAGGCCGAGGCGCGCATCATCCTCAAGACGCCGGGTCAGCCCGAGATCGAGGTGCGACTCGACTCGCATCGCAATGACCGACCCATGTGTGCCATCGCGCTCTTGGAGAACCAGGACGGGGCGATCAAGATCACCAAGCTGGTGGACTATTATCGCGGTCATCTGGACATGGACCAGGCCTATCATTGGGGNCTNGAGTGGGTCCGGGGCCGCAAGGATTGACCTTTCAAGACCTTTTATCTACAGGTGAGATGATCATGGCCTTCCAAGATTTCCTGAACAACCTCAAGCAGAAAGCCGCCGACCTCAAGAACGAGGTGATGAAGTTCAAGAACAAGGACTTCTTGAACGCCGCCGTCAGCGGCTCGGTGCTCATCTCCATGGCCGATGGCCATGTCTCGTCCGACGAAAAGCAGAAGATGCTGCGCTTCATCGAGAACTACGAGGCCCTGTCGGTGTTCTCGAGCAAGGAGATCATCGAGGCCTTTCAGAACCTCATGACCCAGATCGAGTTCGACAAGGACCTCGGCGAGGCCAAGGCCTATGAGGCCATCCGCAAGATGAAGGGCAACGACGAGGCGGCGCGTCTGATCCTGCGGTTGGCCATCGCCATCGGTGGCGCCGATGGGCATTTCGACGACAGCGAGAAGCGCGTCGCCCGGCGGATGGCGATGGAGCTAAACCTCAACCCGTCTGAATTCGAGCTTTGAGCCTGCACCGCCTGGTCTTCCTGGACCTGGACGACACCCTGTTCCAGAGCCGGCGCAAGTGTCCGAGCGCGGGTGGGCTGCGCCCAGCCGCCTATCTGGCCGATGGTCGCGCCCATTCGTTCATGACGGCGCGCCAGCGCTCGCTATGGCAGCTCCTGGACGATCAGGCGACCCTTATCCCTACCACGGCGCGGGATCATGATGCACTGTGCCGGGTGGACCTGCCGTTCCGGAGCTGGCGCATCCTCGACTATGGCGGGGTCATCCTGGATCCCGAGGGCCACCCAGATGGCGCCTGGCTGGCGCGCATGGCGGCACACGCGCATGACTCGCTCGACGAGCTCAATACCCTGCTGGATCGGATCCTGACCTTTGTCGCCCAGGAGCGGCTCGCGCTCCAGGCGCGGTTGATCGCCGATTTCGGGATCCATTTCTATCTAGTCGCCAAGTATCGTGAGGGTCGCAGCGCCGACTTAGAGCGCCTGCAGGGCGAACTGATCGCCCCTTGGGTGGCCGAGCGCCGCCCGGGCTATCGCCTGCACCGTAACGACAACAACCTCGCCGTACTCCCGGCTTGGCTCGGCAAGGAGTGGGCAGTGCGCTATCTGATCACGCGCCTTGAGCGTGACTGGGGTGAGCTCTTGACCATCGGGGTCGGTGACAGCCTAAGCGACGGGTCCTTCATGGCCGAGTGCGACTACGCCATCCTGCCGCGCGGCTCGCAGCTGTTTGCCACCACCCTGGCCAATCTGGTGCGACGGGACTGAAGTCATGGAGCCGGGATCCGCCTCATTTTGCGGCAGTTATCGGCCCACCGATGTCCAGTTTCTGCTCAAGCCGATCGACATCGACCCCATCGATCTGGTCGAGAAAGAGCGCCTCATTCAGAGTGGCCGGCGTCACTACAGCGAGATGCTCGGCCGCGAGTCCCTGCCCTCGGCGCGCTATCTGGAGGTCTTCCAGCACGCCCTGGCCATGGGTCTGAGGCCGATGGCCCAGGGCGTGCTCGATCTGGCGGCGATCATCGCGGCGCGGCGGTCAGCTGAGATCACCCTGGTCTCGCTGGCGCGGGCCGGCACCCCGGTCGGGGTGGCGCTCAGGCACGTGTTGCACGAGGTCTTCGGGCGCGCTCCCGTGCACTATTCGATCTCGATCATCCGCGACCGCGGGATCGACCGCAATGCACTGCGCTTCATCCTCGAGCGGGCCAGGCGCGATCCGGCTGGGCTGGTGTTCGTCGACGGCTGGACCGGCAAGGGTGTGATCGCGCGCGAACTGCGCCGGGCGCTCGCCGACCTCGAACGCGATTGGGGCCTGTCTCTCGATCCCGATCTCTATACCCTCACCGACCTGGCCGGGGTCGGGGTCGCGCCCTCGGACACCGACTATCTGATCCCGTCGAGCATCCTCAATGCGACCGTTTCGGGACTGGTCAGCCGTTCCATCCTCAACGAGCAGATCGGCCCGGAGGACTTCCACGGCTGTGTCTATTACCATGAATTCGCTCACGCCGATCGCTCGGTATGGTTCATCGAGCAGCTGCTCGAGGACACGCGCGACCTACTCGCCGCAGGCTATATGCCCAACGCCCAGCCGGTCGATCCGCGCCGGGCTCAGGCACACTCCAGGGCCTTGCTTGCAAGGCTGCGGGCGCGGTTTGGGATTGAGGATGAAAACCGCATCAAACCCGGGATCGGCGAGGCCACGCGGGTGCTGCTGCGCCGCGTGCCTGAGCGCGTCCTCCTCCGCGATCCAGAGGACCCACAGGTGGCCCATCTCCTGGAACTCGCGCGCGAGAAGGGGGTCTGCTGGCAGCGCGACCCGAGCCTCCCCTATCACGCCGTTTCGCTCATCAAGGGGGTGATCCATGCTTGATGCCTATCGCCTCGGCGGCTCCCTCTATGTCCCAGCGACCCATCGCGATGTGCTCAATATCGCCAACGGGCTCAAATGGCCCGAGCTGCGCTCAGTCATCTTCTGCACCGAGGATGCAATCGCCCCGCGCGCACTCGAGTCAGGGTTGACCAGGCTCGGCGCCTGTCTGGAGGCGATGGAACCGCGCCCCTCGCTGCTCAGGTTCGTGCGGGTGCGCAGTCCTGAGGTCCTTGCTCGCCTGCTGGCGTTGCCCGGGATCGAGAAGCTCGATGGCTTTGTATTGCCCAAGTTCGATTTGAGCAACGCCGATCGTTATCTCGAATACTGGGACGCCTCCAACCACCTATACATGCCGACCCTGGAGACACGCGATACCTTCGATCCGGCGCGCATGGTCGCCCTACGCGATTATCTGCTCGAACGCGGCTCTCACGAACGCATCCTGGCCCTGCGGATCGGCGGTAATGACCTGCTCTCCCTGCTCGGTATGCGCCGTCCGCGCGACCGTACCCTCTATCGCACACCCCTGGGCCAGACCATCGCCCAGCTCGTGACCTGCTTCAAACCCTATGGCTTCCAACTCACCGCGCCGGTGTTCGAGCACATCGACCACCCCGAGCTGCTGCGCGAGGAGTTGGGCGAGGACGTCGCTCATGGTCTCTGCGGCAAGACCGCCATCCATCCGAGCCAGCTCCCGCTGATCGAGGAGAGCTTTCGTGTCTCGCCGACCGATCTGGAGGCCGCGCGGCGCATCCTGGCAGAGTCGGAGCAGGCGGTCTTCAAGTTCGGCGGTTCCATGTGCGAGCTGGCCACCCACAGCAGCTGGGCACGCCATATCCTCGACCGCACGGCGCTTGATTCCTAATCGCCGGCGGCGGGCAACTCGTAGCGATAGCCGACCCCATAGACCGAATGGATCAACTCCTGATCGGGCACGAGTTCGGCCAGCTTGCGCCTGAGCTTCTTGACATGGCTGTCGATGGTCCGGTCTGAGACGACCCGATGATCGCGATAGATACGGTCCATCAGTCGATCGCGCGAAAAGATGCGTCCCGGCGCACCATACAGGGTTTCAAGTAGGGCGAACTCGACGGCGGTGAGCTCGATCTCGCGCTCACCCGCGCGCACGCGCAGCTCGTCGCGGTACAGCCTCAACGGCCCGGACTCGGCTGCCGGCTGTTCGGGCGCCAGGGTGCGTCTGAGCACCGCCTTGACCCGCGCCACCAGCTCGCGCGGGCTGTAAGGCTTGCAGACATAGTCGTCGGCACCGAGCTCGAGACCAAGCAGCCGGTCGATCTCCTCGACCCGTGCCGTGGTCATGATGATCGGCACCGAACTCTCGGCGCGGATCTCGCGGCAGATGTCCAATCCATCCTTGCCGGGCAGCATCAGGTCCAGCAGGATCAGATCCGGGCGCTCGTGCCGCACCCAGGCGACGACACCTGTTCCCTCGGCCAGATGCTCGACCCGGTGTCCGTTCGCCCGCAGATAGTCTGCTACCAGCCGGGCGAGCCGTTCCTCGTCCTCGACGATCAGGATGTACGCTGTCTCTGTCGTGGTCATTATGACGATCTCCTTGTGAGGACTCTCAAAAATGGCACGACGCTACGCAGATGTTCCCTTGACCGGCAAGGTCACGCAAATCCACAGCCCGCCCTGGGGGGCGGCCTGGGCCGTGATGGTTCCGCCATGGGCCTCGACCACGTTATGCGCGATGGCCAGCCCCAGTCCGGCCCCACCCGTCTGCCGGCTGCGTGATCCCTCGACCCGATAGAGCCGCTCGAAGAGTCGCGGCAGGTCTTCCGCCGGAACCCCAGGCGCGCTGTCTTGAAAGTCGATGACGAGCCGTCCAGCCTCGCGCCGCAATCGGATGTAAAGCCCGCCGCCTGGATCCGTGTATTTAAGGCTGTTGCTCAGCAGATTGCGAAAGAGCTGCGAGAGCCGCTGGGCATCGGCCTGGATCAGGATGGGTTCGCCGAGCGTGTCGTCGAACTCCAGCGTCAGCCCTGCCTCGCGAAAGGTCCGCGCGAAGGCATCGACATCGGACGCCAGGATCTCGGTGATGTCGCAGTCGGCAAAGCGATAGCCGAGCGCGCCAAAGTCTGTGGTGGTCAGCTGATAGAGGTCATCGACCAAACGCTCGAGACGTAGGACATCGCCATGCAAGGCATCGAGTGCGTCGCGATCAAAGGGGCGCACGCCATCCTGGAGTGCTTCCAGTTCGGCGCGCAGCAGGGCGAGTGGTGTGCGTAGCTCGTGCGAGATGTCGGCCGCCCAGCGACGGCGTGCCTGTTCGTTGCGCTCCAGCACCGCCGCCAGGGCGTTGATGTCCTGACCCAGACGCGCCAGCTCGTCGCCTCCATGTGTGGGCACGCGCGCGCTGAAGTCGCCGGCCGCCAGCCGTCGCGCCACACCTTGGACAGCGCGCACCGGACGCACCAGTCGGCTGGAGAGCGGATAGGCGAGGACGGCGGCGAGCAGCAACATGGCCAGGGCGATGATCCAGAGCCGGTCGACGAGTGTGGCACGAAAGTGCAGCTCGGCCGATTCTGGCACGGGCGAGCCGGGCAAAAGCGCCAGCTCGCCGATCTTGCGTCCTTCGACCTCCACGAGATAGCGGCGCGTCTTGGCGAGCAGATCAGAACGCCCATAGAGGATGTCGCCCTGAGCGTCGAGCAACATGAGCCGCAGTTCCAATGGCGCCGGGCGCTCGTGTTGACGCAATTGATCAAGCCAACGTTGCGACGGCCAGGCGCGTGGATCGGATCCAGTCTCGCGCATCCAGAATGGTCCGCGTTCCGGGTGGGCGGTGCGTGGCTCGCCCCAAGGGTCACTCCGCCCGTTCAAGGCGTAAAACCATAGACGCCGATCCTCGATCAGTGGACGCCAAGAGCCTTCGCGCTGATGGATGTCAGCCAGCCGTTCGATGATGCGCGCGATGCGCTCCTGTTCGCGTGCGTCGGCGAACTCGACCAGTCCACGCTGAAACGACCATTGCACAAAGGTATGGGAACCCGTCAATACCACCACACAGGCCAGCAGGAGTGTCAGGAACACCTTGGAATGGATCGACAGACGCATGACTGATGTTGGAGGCTCAGCGTGCAAAGATGGATCATGTTCCGGCAACCCATCGCCATGAATTTCTGGAATCGGCACAATCAGGCCGCGCACGATACCGTGACAACCCAGGCAGCGAACAATACAATTTTCTAACATTCTGTTGGCAGAACATCGTTTCAGCGCTTTCACCGCTATGGCCTCGTCTACGGGCCGCCGCCGCGACGATGCGCCAAGGTTCCTTGTTGATCCGAATAAAATCTTAGAGAGGAATTGCACGTGAAGTTTGCGGCTAAAAGAACCTGGCCAGACAAGTCCCCCACCTGGGAGCATCACGCTGAAGCAGACGATGCCCAGTCCTTTGCCCTCGAATTTGCGACCATCGAGCAGCTCGCGGTCGATACCGAGTTTGTCGTCATGGCGCGTGGTACCGAGGTCAGCGAACCATTCTTTTTCCGGGTCGCTGGTACCGCACCCTACCGCTTGGAACCTGCTCAGCGCCGGACGGGATCGGCGACGGCGGTTGCCGAGGGTGCCGTGGAGGACACCGGTCAGGGTAATGATGTCGGCCAGGGTGATGAGCGACCTGTCACCCTGCCCAGTATGGGTCCCGCGATCTCGATGCTGTTCTACATGGGAAAGGTCCTCTTCATCGCGACGGCGGCCATCGCCCTGATCGCCCTGGTCATCGAGTATTTCAGATGATGCCCCATCGGTCAGGCCGATGGTCTTTATCTGATGTAAAACAGACTTGACATCTACTGGTGTCAAGCTAAGATGACACCTGGGATCTTGAAGGATCCTAAGGATTCCGAGTCCGAGAAGGACAGGGTGTGCGCCTGGCGGAGGCTGAGCTTGAGGTCCGCTGTAGGTGCGAGTGGTGATATCGCATATCCGAATATGGAGACTGAGCAATGGCTGAGACGAAGAGTCTGTCGGGCCTGACCGAGCAGCAGGCGAAGGAGTTTCACGAGCAGTTCAAGACGACCT
>JGI24187J35170_1000104_pt1 | contig 37746 bp, 35 predicted proteins | sample YNPBryBLVA2012_FD_35170 | JGI IMG/M metagenome (IMG submission 35170)
ACCCGGCTGGCCGTGTAGTTGGCCAGATAGGCCACCCCCCGCCGCTCGTCCAAGGCCACATCCGCCACCTGCCCGGAAATCCCCACCACCCGGCCAAACACCCCAGCCAGGGCGGTGGAGGCCAAGGCGCAGGAAACCATCGAGACCGCCCATCGTGCTGCGCTCATAAGACCTCTCCCTGCGGACCGCTCCGCGCGCAAATCGTATTGTGGCACTTTACGGCGTCCGCCGCGGCGTCCCCCCAGGGCGGGGCGACGCAACTAGCCGGCCTCGCCCTCCTCAGGCGTTCTTGCGCCGGCGCAGGATGATCACGGCCACCAGCAACACCGCCAGCACCGCGCAGATGATCCGAATCGTCGTCGTCTCCATCTCTGCCTCTCCTCTGCCTCTCGCTCCAGCGGCGCCCCGCGCCCGGAACCGGGGCCGGGATTCCGCTACATGTTGTTGATCATCGGGAGCAGCTCCCGAACCACTCGCACCAGAATCGGCCCCACCGTCACCACGAACAGCGACGGCAGGATGCAAAAGAAAATCGGAAACACCAGCTTGACGCCCAGCTTGGCCGCCTTCTCCTCGGCTTGCTGGCGGGCCTGCACCCGCATGTAGTCCGAGTGGGCCCGCAGCGTCTGGGCGATGCCGGTGCCGAAACGGTCGGCCTGAATCAGCACCGCCGTCAGCTTGCGCAACTCCTCGACCTCGGTGCGCTCGGCCAGGTTGCGCAGGGCCTCGATGCGCCGCTTGCCCGCCCGCAACTCCAGGTTGACCAGGGCGAACTCCTCGCTGATCTCCCGGTGGGCGTGCTCGAGCTCTTTGGAAGTCTGCACGATCGCCTGATCCAATCCCAGCCCGGATTCCACGCACACCACCAGCAGGTCCAGCGCGTTGGGCAAGCCTCGGCGGATCCGCCGCTGGCGCCTTCGGGCCGCCCGGCGCACGTATTCGTTGGGCCCGAAGAAACCCACCGCCGCCGCGCCCGCCACCACCATCAGCTTGTTGTCGGCCGCCGAGGGCGAACCGGCCACAGCCGCTCCCGCTGCGACCGGCAGCAGCACGCCCAACAGTAGCTTCGAGCCGTACAGATAGCGCAGCGCCGAAGGGCTGCGATAGCCGGCCCGGATCAAGCGCCGCTGCATGACGGTGACGTCCTTGGGCGAGGCCGGCAACATCGTGCCCAGCTTGCTCAGCAGCTCGCGGAAAGCCAGGCTCGGATGTCGCTGGGCGCGCTGGACGGCCACCGCGTCGGCCCCCGTGATCCGCTCGATGGCCGCCCGCGGCCGCGCCCAAAGCCGGGCGCCCAGCAGGCTCAGTCCGCCCGCCACCAGCAGGAAGACCCCGACCGCCAGCACCAGCGGCATCGCTCACACCTCGATCGCCACAATCTTGCGGATGATCAGATAGCCCACTACTTGCAGCCCGATCGCCGCCCCCAGCATCATCTTGCCCAGCTCATCGGTGAAGAAGAACTTCGCCAGATCCGGATTCACCCAGGACATGATCAGGCCCACCGCCACCGGGATCAGCGACAGCACCGTGCCCGTCATCCGCCCGTGCGCGCTGATGGCCCGGATCCGCCCCCGCAGCTTGAAGCGCTCCCGGATCAGATAGGCCAGCTTGTCGAGCAACTCCGCCAGGTTGCCGCCGGTGCGCTTCTGAAGCAGCACCGCGGAAACGAAGAAATGCACGTCCATCAAAGGCACGCGCTCGGCCAGCTTCTGGAAGGCCACCTCCAGAGGCAGCCCCAGGTTCTGCTCGTCGAAGGCCCGGCGAAATTCCCCGGCCAGCGGCTCCTGAAATTCGCTGTGCAGCAGCTCGAGCGAAACCGTGAAGGCGTGCCCGGCGCGCATCGAGCGGGCCAGGAACTCCAGGCTCTCCGGGAACATCTCCTCGAACTTGCGCAGGCGAGCCCGCCGCACGCGCAGGATGTAGAGGATGGGCAGAGCGGCGAAACCGGCCCCGAACGCCAGGGCCAGATGGCGAAAAGCGGGCGCCAGGTACCAGACCAGCGCAAAGCCGGCCAGAAACAGCGCCAGGCAGCCGTGCAGGGTGCGGGCGACATCCCACTTCAACCCGGCCTGCTCGATCAGGGTCTTCAGCCGATCCATCAGGCGGAAGCGCTCGGCCAGATGCAGAATCAGCTTGCCCCGGTCGGCGGTCTCGGTCTGGATGAGCGCCGGTCCCTTGCGCTCGCCTCCCCGCCCCGCCTCGCCGCCGCCGCTAAGCCGCTGAGTGACGCGCTCCAGCCGGGCGCTGTGCTGCGCCTTCCACACCAGCCAGAACAGGCCCATCGAGCCCGTCCAGGCCAGCACGAAGATAATGATCACCAACACCATAGCCGGCCTCGGCAGCGGCGAGCCGGCGCGAGACCCTCAAGCCCGGCCCGCTTCCTGCACCGGCGCGCCTGCGCAAGGCGAGAACCGGGCTGGGACCGCCCTCTCACAGCTCAACCACCTCATCGAACAGATCCGCACGGAGTTGAATCCCCGCCGCCAGCAACTTCTCGTAAAACTTGGGCCGGATGCCGGTGGCCGCAAACCGCCCGAGCACCTTGCCATCCGGCGAGACCCCGCGCTTCTCCAGCACGAAAATGTCCTGGAGAGTCACCACCTCGCCCTCCATTCCCGTCACCTCGGTGACGGAAACCACCCGCCGCGAGCCGTCGCTCAAACGCGCCGCCTGGATGATGACCTGCACCGCGCTGGCGATCTGCTGGCGGATGGAAATCAGCGGCATGTTGGCCGCCGCCCAGGTCACCATCACCTCCAGCCGGGCGATGGCGTCCCGGGGCGAATTGGCGTGGATGGTGGTGAGCGAGCCGTCGTGGCCGGTGTTCATGGCCTGGAGCATGTCCAGGGCCTCCTCGCCGCGCACCTCGCCCACCACGATCCGGTCCGGCCGCATGCGCAGGCTGTTGATGAGCAGCTCGCGCTGGCGCACCGCTCCCTGGCCTTCCAGATTGGGCGGCCGGGTCTCCAGGCGGGCCACGTGCGGCTGCTTGAGCTGCAACTCGGCCGCGTCCTCGATGGTGACGATCCGTTCCTTGGGCGAGATGAAGGCCGACAGGGCGTTCAGCAGCGTGGTCTTGCCGGCCCCCGTGCCGCCCGAGATGATCATGTTCAGCCGCGCCCGCACGCAGGCTTCCAGCAGCTCCATCATCCCGGGCGTCAGCGCCTTGCGCTCCACCAGATCGGCCGGCATGAGCCGGTCCCGGCTGAAGCGCCGGATGGAAAGCAGCGGCCCGTCCACCGCCAGGGGCGGAATGATGGCGTTCACGCGCGAGCCGTCGGCCAGGCGGGCGTCCACCATGGGCGTGGACTCGTCAATGCGCCGGCCCACCTGGGAGACGATCTTGTCAATGATGCGCAACAGGTGGGCGTCGTCGCGGAACACCACATTGGTCAGCTCCAACACGCCGCCCCGCTCGACGTAGACCTGCTTGTGGGTGTTCACCAGGATGTCCGAGATGGTCGGATCCTCCAGCAGCGGCTCGAGCGGCCCCAGACCGAAGACCTCGTCCAGGACCTCGTCGCAGACCTGCTGCTTTTCCAGGGCGCTCAGCAGCGTGGATTCGCCCTCGATCAGGGCGATCAGGGCCTGGCGCACCTCGGCCCGCATCCGCTGATTGTCAATCGCAGCCAGCGCCTCCAGGTTGATCCGGTCCACCAGCTTGCGGTGGAGCGTGAACTTCAACTCCTGGAACTCGGGCCGCATCGCCCCCCGGGGCCGGCCGGCGTGCTGAAGCAGCCGCTGGTCCCAGCTCAAGGGGCGCGCCGGACCGGCATCAGCCACCGAAAGCATCCGCGTTCATCCTCCTCAGCGCATCGTCGTTCAGGCGCTTTGCGAGAGCGCCGGCAAAGCGTTGGGCAGCAGCCCGCTGCGTTTGGTCTCCCCGGCCGCCACGCCCGCCAGCCGTCCGGCGAACTGTTCGACCGCCCGCCCGAGCTCGCCTTCCGGGTCCAAGGGCTGGCCCAGGGTCAGCATCCGTTCGAGCGAGAAATAATCGTTGGGAAAATCGGCCTCGGCCGGGCAGTTGATCACCTTCTCCAGATCCTGAATGCGCACGGCGTCGCCTTTGCCCGAGCGGTTCACCAGCACTTGGAACCGGTCCCGGGAAAAGCCAAGCTGCCCGAGCAGGCGAATCGCCTTGCGCGCCAGGTGCAAGCTGGGCAGCTCGAGCGTGGTGACCAGAAAGCCCCGGTCGCACTCCGACAGCGCCAGCAGGCTCAGGCGGTGGAAGATCGCGGGCAGATCCAGAATCACCCAGTCGTAAAGCCTCCGGGCGTACTCGCAGAAATCGTGGAATCGGCTGGGCTCGACCGCCTCGGAGGGCGGGGTGGGCGGCGCCGGCAGCACGTCCAGGCCGTGGGCGTGTTCGACCATCGCCCGCCACCGGTTCGGCTCGAAGCGGTCGCCCTCCGCCAGCGCCTCGCGCATCCAGGCGCTCGGCGCCAGCCTCAGATAGAAACTGATGGTGGCTCCCAACAGATCCAGATCGGCCACCAGCACTCGCCGGCCGGTCAGGCGGCGCAAGGCGAAGGCCACTTGCGAGGCCAGCGTCGAGGCGCCCGAGCCCGGCTTGGCGCTGGCGAACGCCAGCAGCTTGCCCGGCTCGCGCGCGGCGCCGGCTTCCGGTTGCCGCAGGCGGCGGATCCGGGCGGCTGCCTCCCGCTGAGCGGCGGGCTCGAAGGGCGCGTACAGGAATTCGCTGGCGCCGGCCCGCAGGGCGCCCAGCAGGGCGTCGGGATCGTTGCGCAGGTGCAAGCCGACCACGTGCACCGGCGGGCGATGGTGACTGAGCGAGCGAATCAACTCGGCGGCCGTGGCGAAGTCACTGGCCACGTCCAGCAGCAGGACCTCGGGGGCGAACTGCCGCAGCCGGATCTCCAGCGTCTGCCGGGGCGGGTAGGAGCGCAGTTCGGCCAGGATTTGAAAGACCCCAGCTTCCGGCAGCGAGCGGAGCAGCGCCTCCGCCAGGGCGCGATCCGGCGCGATCAACAGGGCGGTCAGCTCGCCGGCATGGCCGTTGGTGCGCTCCACCTATTTCTTCCTCGGTTGGGGAACGGCGGCCGCCGGCACGGGCTTGCCGGACGGCGCGCCCCCGCGCGCGGCGCCCGGCTTGACCGCGGGCGGCAGGAACTCCTTGGGCAATTCCGGGCCGGGCAGCGGTTGTCCGGCCTCCAGCGGCCGTGTCACCTCGGGACTGACGATCACCACCAGCTCGGTCTTGCTGCGGTTCTGCTGCCTGCTCTTGAACAGGGCTCCCAGCAGGGGGATGTTGGCCAGGCCCGGAATCTTGGAAAGCGTTTCGGTCACCCGGTCGTCAATCAAGCCGGCGATCACGAAGCTCTGTCCCAGTCCCAACTCGACGTTGGTCTCCATGCGGCGGGTGGCCAGGGCCGGGATGGTGAAACCGGAATAGACCAGCGCGTTGGCCAGATCAATCGTGGAGACCTCCGGGCGAACCATCATCTTGATGGTCCTGTGGGGCGTGATCTGGGGTAGGAAGCTCAAGCGGATGCCGAACTCGCGGAACTGGATGGTCACGGCCCCCACGTTGGCGCCTCCCTGCACCACGGGGATGGGAAATTCGCCGCCCACCAGGAAGCTGGCCTCCTTGCCATTGGTGGTCACCAGATTGGGCTCCGCCAGGATTTGCAGCAGGCCGCGCGTCTCCAGGGCCCGGATGAAAGCCGCCAGGTTCAGGTCCGGGCGGAAGGCGAACACGTTCAGCGCGTCGGAGATGCTGAAGCGGGTCTCGGTCCCCTGCAATCTTCCTGGAATGGCCCCCTCCAATTGGGAGGGGCGCGGACTGGCGAACTGCCCGGTGGTCGTCAAGCCGGGCGTGTTCAGTGCGCCGGTGGAAACCAGATTGGCCCCCAGCGACTCGATGGCGTTGCGATTCAGCTCCGCGAAGCGCACCCGCAGCAGAACCTGGGGGTCCGGCCCGTTAGGCTTGACTTGCAGGTTGTTGACGACGCTCTTGGCCATGGGCGCCACCAGGGCGGCGGCCCGCTCGGCCACGGTCTGGCTGGAGACGATGCCGGTCAGCGAGAGGGCTTCCCCGGCGGCCTGGACCTGAATCTCCTGGTCGGGGAAGGTGTCCTTGAGCAGCCGCCGCACCGGCTCGAGATTGTGCTCGACGGAAACCTGGTAGAAATTGCGCCTGCCGTTCTTGGACCAGATCACCACCGTGGCGCTGCCCAGCGCCTTGGCGTGCAGCAGCACCTCGTGCAAGGAGACCGCCACCGCGTCCACTACTTCGGGGTTGCTGGTCGAGATGCGCGCAATATCGGCCGGAAAGTCAATCACCGCGCTCCGGCCGGCAGGGATCCTCAGCTCCTCGGCGGTGACCTGCGCGCCGTCGCCGCGCCCGGATGGCGCGGCGGCCAGCCAGGCCGCCAGCGCCGCCATAGCGATCGGTTGCCTCATTGTCCTTTCCCGCTCGGCTCGAACTTCGTGGCGCCCACCACCTCGATGCTGCGCTGGGACCCGCGGATGACCACGATTTGCTCCGGGGGCGGGGCGGGCGGCGGCGCGGGCGCTTCGGCCTTCGGCTCGGCCCGCTCAGCCCGGGCGCGCGCCGGCCGCGGGCTGTCCTCGGCAGGCGGCTTGCGCACGCCATAGAGCTCGGTCAACAGCCGCCCCGGCGTCTTCTCGACCGACTGATCCCCCGCGTTGCGCAGCACCAACTGGATGCGTCCCTCGTTGCCGGCCAGGGTCAGAATCTCGGCCTGTTCCGGCGTGACCAGCAGCGTCACCACCGGCGTGTTGATGGCGTTGCCCCTGGCGTCGGGCTCGATGCGCTGCCCGGCCGAGAGCACCAGGATGTTCTGGAGCACGGTGGTGGTGACCGTGTCGGGATGGTTGGGCGGCTTGCCGGTGACCAGCACGTCCACTCGCATGCCCGGCAGCACGAAACCCGCCACCCCGACCACGTCGTTGACCCTCACCGCCACGGCCCGCATGCCGGGCGGAATGACGGGCGCCAAACCCAGGCCGCTGCCTCGCGCCCCCACCCGCCCTTCGCGGATCGGTTCGTCCGGCAGAATGGCGCTGATCACCGGCCGCTCGAAGACCTCCTCGGGCCGGTTGAAGACCCCGGGCGGGATCTGGGCGGCGGGCAGCTTGGCCAGCTTGACGTCGGCCGGCTTGATGGTCACCCCGACCGGCAGAGCCCGCACCGCCACCACCACGTCGCGGGTCTCGGTCTTCTGGGGCTTGGGAGAGTGACTGGCGCCGGCGACCACCTGATAGAAGACCCCGGCGACCACCAGCGCGAACAGGAGGCTCAGACCCACGACGGTAAGGAATCTGCGATCCATCACCGCCTCCTTGTGCGGGACCGGCTCGGGGGCCGGGTCCAGCGCGAGCCGGCCGGACCATGCCCGCCTGGAGCGGCGAGCCAGCGCGAGGCCAGCAACTCCCAGGGCAGCCCGGACTCCACCAGCTTTTCCCCTTTGGGCAGGCCCCAGTCGTTGGGATCGCGTTGCCGGCAGCGGGCCCCGGCAGGGGGGTCCTCGCAGGGGGAATCGGCCGGCGGCAACGAGACTCTTCCGGGCTCAGACTTGGCCGGCATCCGTACTACACTTCGGCCGGGCGCAGGGCTTTCTTTAGCGAGGCGCGCCCTGCCCGGCCCGCTCGTAGAGGACCGCCACCTGGTCGCGCTCCAGACGGCGCCACTCGGGCCGCTCCTCCAGCAGTCCGGCCAGCGGCCAGTCCACGGGCGCCAGCACGAAGCGGAAATCCCAGCGCTCCAGGGTTCGGCCCCAGCCGGGCCGGCCCTGCACGGTTTTCAGATACTGCTGGCCGATCCCTGGCCCGTAAAAGTCGCTGCGCCCGTCGAAATACACTCGCTGCNCCGGATAAAAGCGGTAAATAAGGTAGTCAGCCCACTGATCGGANGTGAAGATGCGCGCCCCGGCNAGAGCGGNCCCCCGCCGCCCGACGATCTCGACCGGGAACTTGCGGGCCGGAAAATCCCGCGGCCAGTGCGCCGCCGGCGTCGCCAGGATCACCGCCGCCAGGCCCGCCGCAGCCCAGGGGCTCGCCCGCGCGAAGCCCGGCGCCAGATCCCGGCCGACCCGCTCGAGGATCGCCGCCACAGAGTGGGCCGGCCTGCCCAGGGCCCAGTCCCGCCACAGCCGGCTCGCCTCGCCCGCGACCGCCGGTGCAACCAGGATGGCGAACAGCGGGATGTGGCGCGCCGAGACCAGGGCGGCGTGGGCCCAGAACAGGGTCAGCAGGGCCTCTCCGATACGCTTCTGCTTGAGCATCGCCGGAACCAGCATCAGGGCGGCCGCCGCCAGCAGCTCGAAGTGCAGGGAGTGCTCGGAGCGGAACTTGGGCGACTGGAATTCGTCCACCACGTTGCGGATCCAGTCCGAGCGCAGGTAGGCGGCGATGTGCAGGTGCAGCCGCCAGCCGTAGGGATTCGCCAGCGAGGCAGCGCCGCAGGCGGCCGTGAGGGCGGCGTAGCGCAGGGCGGGCCGCCATCGAGCGGCGCCACGGCTCCCATCGAGCCAAGCCTCTGCGGCGCGCCCGGCGGCGATCAAGCCGAGCGAGGCCAACAGCGCCGTGAAGCCCCCGTGCATGTTGGCCCACAGGGCGGCCAGCGGAACCAGCCTCCAGACCCGGGCCGAAGGCTGCTCCCGGTCCTGCTCGATCCAGGCCAGGGCCACGGCCCAGAACAGCAGAGTAAAAATGTGAGGCCGGGCCAGGAAGTGGATGGCCGAGGCGCCCACCGCCAGCATGAGCACGATCATGGCCAGCAACGGGTCGGCCCGCCGGCGCATCATGCGGGCGAAGACCGCCCAGGCCGCCACGATGATCAGCAGCCCGGCGCCCGCCGCCACCCCCGCCAGCCCTGCCAGGCGGAACAGCAGAGCGAAGATCACGTCCGCCAGCCATTCCCAGGCGTACCAGGGCTGCCCCGGCTTGCTGAAGGAAAACAGGTCCTCATGCGGCCAGCGGCCGTGATCGAGCACGTACTCGCCCGTGCGGATGTGCCAGCCGGTGTCGCCGTCGGCCAGCAGGGTGACCCAGCGGCCCCCGACCGCGAACTGCCAGGCGAGCAGCGAGACCAGCAGGCAATCCAGCAGCGAGGGCGTCAGGAGGCGCCGCAGGCCGGGCGCCCGGGCGCCGGTCGAGGCTTCACTGGGGGAGCGCATCGCCGCCGGCCGGATCGCCCCGCTCGCCTCCCACCAGCCGCCGGGCGCCTACCGCCAGCTCGTAGCGGTTGCGAGCCCCGGTCTTCTCGAAGATGTGCATGAGGTGGACCTTGACGGTGCCTGGGGCGATGGCGAGCGCTTCGGCGATTTGCTTGTTTTTCATGCCCCGGCAGAGCAGGCGCACCACGTCGCGCTCGCGAGGAGTCAAGCGCGGCGCCGGACGCGGGGCCGCCGGGCGCAGGCGAGCGGGCTGTTCGGTCCACAGTTCGCCCCGGGCCACGCTGCTGAGGCAATCGAGCAGCACGCCGGCGGGCAGCGTCCTGCGCAGGATGCCGCGCACGCCCAGCTCCANGGCCCGGCTTTGGTCAATCCGCTCGGGCTCGCGGGTCCACAAGACGGGCTTGACGTCCGGGCAGGTTTCCCTCAGGCGTTGCAGGAAGGCGAACAGGGGATCGGGATCCTCGGGCGAACCGACCAGCACCAGGTGCGGCCGCAGTTCGGCGAGGGGGGCCAAGGCCCGCTCGGGAGGGGCGGCGCCCACCAGCAGCAGATTGGAGCAGGCCTCCAGGGCCAGGCGAAGGCCCTCGATGACGATGGGCTGCGATTCGCAGGCGAAAACCGTAGTCAGGCGCACCGCTAGCGGATTCATCGGCCGGCAAGCCGCCGGTCATTAGGGACCCGCCCGCTCAGGGCCGGATTGGGCCCGGATCCTCCTGCTTGAGCTCGACGATGGTGGCCCCCGCTCCGCCCTCCTGCGGCGGCGCTTCCTGGAAGCGCTCGACGTGGGGATGGCGAGCCAGCAGCGAGGCGATGGCCCGCTTGAGCACCCCCATGCCGTGCCCGTGCACGATCCGGACGCGGCTGAGGGAGGCCATGACCGCGCTGTCGAGGAACTTGTCCACCTCTTCGAGCGCCTCCTCGGCCCGCCGGCCGATCACGTTCAGCTCGCCCAGCTCCGCCGGCCGGCGCGGCCGCGGCTGGAAGGAAACCCCGCGGGGCAGCGGCTTCGGCGGCTCGCCCTTGGGCAAGACTTCCAGCACGTCCTCGCGCGAGACCTGCATCCTGAGCAAGCCGGCTTCCACCTCGATGCGGTCCCCTTCCAGCAGCCGCCGCACGCGCGCCGGCTCGCGCAGGTCCTTCAAGCGGACGCGCGCCCCTTCGACGATCTCGGCCGGAGCAGGGGGCTGCGCAGCCCCTTGCCGGCCGGTGGGCGCCAGCACGGCGTGGATTTGCTCGCGCAGCTCGCGCTGGAGCCGGCCCACGCGCTGCCGGGCCATCTTTTCCGAAGCGCCCGCCTGGCGAATCTCCTCCAGGGCGGAGCGGGCCTGCTGCTCGAACCGCTCCAGGGTCTCGCGCACGCGCCGCTCGAGTTCCTCCAGCTTGGCCCGCTCGCGCTTCTGCCACTCGGCGGCCAGCGCCCGCTCGCGAGCCGCCAGCCGCTCGTCCCGCTGTTGCAGGTCGGCAGAGAGCCGCTCCACCTCCTCCAGGCGCCGGTGGAGGAGCTCAAGGAAGCGGGCGAGGTCGTGCTCGCGGCTGCCCAGCGCCGCCCGGGCGCGTTCCAGCAACTCCGGGGGCAGTCCCAGGCGGGCGGCGATATCCAGCCCGGCGGATTTGCCGGGCGCTCCCAGGCGCAGCAGGAAGGTGGGGGCCAGAGTGGCCTCGTCGAAGCCCATCGAGGCGTTCAGCACGCCCTCGGTGTTGGCCCCGTAAATCTTGAGCGCCGCCAGGTGGGTCGAGGCGAGCGTGAAAGCGCCCGAGAGGCGCAACTGATCGAGGATCGCCACCCCCAGCGCCCCGCCCTCCTCCGGGTCGGTGGCCCGCCCCAGCTCGTCCAGCAGCACGAGGGAGTCGGGCGTAGCCTGGCCCAGGATGTCGCGCACGCGCGAGATGTGGGCCGAGAAGGTCGAGAGGCTCTCCTGGATGGACTGGGCGTCGCCGAAATCGGCCAGGACCTGATCGAAGAAGGGGAACTCGGCCTCGGCGCAGGGGACGGGCAGGCCGGACTGCGCCATCAGGGCCAGCAGCCCCACGGTCTTCAGGGCCACCGTCTTGCCGCCGCTGTTGGGGCCGGAGATCAGCAGGACGCGGCGGTCCTCCTCCAGTTCGAGGGAAACCGGCACGGGCCGGCGGCCCTGGCGGGAAAGCACGTCTTCGAGCAGGGGGTGGCGGGCCTGGCGGAGCCGCAAGCGGCGGGCTGCCGGGGGGCTGAAGGAGGGAATCACGGCCTGGAAGTCCCGGGCGAATTGAGCCTTGGCGAACAGCCATTCGAGTTGGCCCAGAATGCCCGCCGTGCGGGCGATGGCCTCCCGCTGCTCCCGCAGCCGATCGGTCAGTGCGAGCAGGATGCGGTGGACTTCGCGGGCCTCCTCTTCGCTGAGGCGCACCAGTTCGTTGTTCAGCTCGATGGTCTCCAGCGGCTCGACGAACAGGGTGTGGCCGCTGCCGCTGGCCCCGTGCACGACGCCCTCGATGCGCCACTTGCGGCCCGCCACCACGGGCAGCACGAAGCGGTCGTTGCGGATGGCGATGAATTCCTCCTGCAACAAACCGTCCTCGCGATGGGCCCGGAGGAACGCTTCGAGCGACTCCTGGATGAGCCGTCTTTGCCGCTCCAGGTCGCGGCGCAGGCGGGCCAGCTCGGGGCTGGCGTGGTCGGCCAGCGTGCCGTCGGGGAGGATCTTGCCGGCCAGATCCTTCAGCAGGCCTCGGAACTCGCCCATGGCGGCGGCCAGCGCGCCCAGCTTGGGAAAGCGCGCGGCGGCGGCCAGCAGGACGGCCCGGATGTCGGCGGCCCGGTCGAGCAGTTCGCTCAGGGCGAGAATCTGTTTGGGTTCCAGCGCCGCGCCCTCGATGCGGAGCTTGCCGAGAGCCTCGGCGGGATCGGGCAATCCGTGGAAGCGGAAGCGGATGGCGGCGCCGCGGGAGGCGGGCTGGGGTTGGGCGGCCGCTTCCAGGTAGGCCATGGCTTCCGAGGTGGCGGCCAGCGCGGCGGCGATCTGGTCGGGATCCGCCGCGGGGGCGAGCTTCTCGAGTTCGGCGCGGCCGAGCGGGCTGGCCAGGTAACGCCCTAACAAGGCCCGCAGGCTTTCGAATTCCAGCAGCGCGGCGCTCGAGTTCTTCATGCAGGCTGCCCGGCCAGAGCCCGTTCGAGGAATTCCCGCGTTCCGCCGGTGAGCGGGTAGCGGGCCAGCTCGGCGCGCGAAGCCCAGACGGCGGCGGAGGCGTCCGAGGCCGGCCGCAGCGCGCCGCCCGAGACCCGGCAGAAGTAATCGAGCAGGACGTAGTGATACTCGGTGCGGCCGCCGGCATCCGCTATGATGCGCTCGAAGACGCCGGCCAGCGAGAGGACTTCGACCTCCAGACCGGTCTCCTCGCGCACCTCGCGGCGCACGGCCTCCTCCAGGCGCTCGCCCAGCTCGAGCAGGCCCCCGGGCAGCGACCAGCGGTCTTTCTGGGGCGCCTGCGCCCGGCGCACCAGCAGAACCCTGCCGTCCTGAATAATGACGGCGCCCACGCCCACCAGGGGACGCTCGGGATAACGGCGATCCATCTTGATCTTAGTATTGCACCGCTCCCTTGACGTCCAATCGAATCCGGTAGACCGAGGTGCGGGCGGTCACGTAAAGGGCGCCGAAATCCGGATCGCCGAAGGCGCAGTTGGAGGGCGTCTCAGGCAGCTCGATGGCGGCCAGGCGCCTGCCCTCGGGCGAGTACACCAGCAGGGCGCGGGCCGCGACGTAGAGGTTGCCCTTCTCGTCCACCTTCAGCCCGTCGGGCACGCCCTCGATGGCGGAGATGAGGAGGCGCTCGTTGGAGGCCCGGCCCTGGCGGTCCAGGTCGTAAGCGCGCACGCTGCGCTCGTCGGAGTTCGCTACGTAAAGAATGCGTCCGTCGGGCGAGAGGGCGATTCCGTTGGGCCGGCCGGCGGGGCGGGCGACCAGCTCCAGGGCGCCTTTGGGCGGAAGGTGATAGACGCCGTAAAAGTCCAGCTCGCGGGCGTCGGCTTGCGCGCCGAAGGCCGGGTCGGTGAAGTAGACGTGGCCGTCGCGGCGCACCACGATGTCGTTGGGGGCGTTCAGGCGCTTGCCCTGGTAGCGTTCGGCCAGCACTTCCAGACGGCCCTTGCGATCCGCGCGCACCACGCGCCGGGTGCGGCTCTCGCAGGTGTACAGCCTGCCCTGGGCGTCGAAGGCGTTGCCGTTGGCGCCCTGGGAGTTTTGGCGGAAGGGCGAGGTTCCTTCTCCGGGCTTCCAGCGCACGATCAGGTCCTGGGGCACGTCGCTGAACAGCAGGTAGCCCTCGCGCGACCAGACCGGGCCTTCGGTGAACTTGTAGCCGGCGGCCACGCGCTCGATGCGCAGGTTGGAGAAGTCCTGGGCGGCCAGCGCGGCCGCGGCCAGCCAGCCGAGCATCGTCACTCGCATGGGAGAATCTCCTCGAGGCGGACGGCGCGGCCCTCGGCCAGGCTGCGGTAGGCCGCCTCGACCGCGCCGAAGGTTGTCAAGTACCGGCGCGCCTCGCTTTCGCAGGGCGCGCCGCGGGCCAGGCAATTTAGGAAGTGCTGCTGGGCGGCGAAGACGCTGTCGCCCCGGTAGCCTTGGCGGATCTGGTTGCGCCAGAGGCAACGGCCGTCGAGCCAGAGGTCCCCTTCGGGCGAGATGCGCAGCGCGCCCTGTTCGCCCTCGAAGATCGCCTCGCCCATCAGGGGCGAGTCGGGGGCCAGATCCAGGTAGCGGTGCCCGTCAATGACGCCCGGCAGGCCGCCGGGATGCGTCAGCACGAGCAGGGCTTGATCTTCGCCTGCGATCTGCGGATTGAGGCGGCGCGCCTGGGCGTAGACGGCGGCCGGATCGCCGAAAAGGAACCGGGCGGTGTCCACCTGGTGGACCAGGGTCTCGTAGATGAGCAGGCGGGGCATGCGGCGGAAATACGGTTGATGCGGGTAGGGGGCCGGGGGGCGGCCGTCGTTGCGGCGCACGCGGAACAGGTAGGCCAGCGGCCGGCCGATGTCGCCGCGCTCGATGTGGCTTTTGGCGGCGCGAAACCAAGGCTGCCAGCGCCAGTTCTCGTGGATGATGAGGCGCACGCCGGCGGCTTCGGCGGCCTGGACCATGGCCAGGGCCTCGGCCCAGCTCGGGGCCATGGGCTTCTGGCAGATGACGGGCAGGCCGTGCGCGGCGGCCAGGCGCACCAAGGGCAGGTGGGACTCGGGTCCGGCGGCGATGTCCAGGAAATCCAGCCGCTCGCGCTCGATCATTTCCTCGGCGGTGGGATAGGCGCGCGAGGCCAGGCTCTGCGCCCTCTCGAGCAGCGGATCGCAAGCCGCCACGAGCTGGACCCCATCCAGCCGCCGCCAGGCCTCGGCCTGGATCCGCCCGAAGAAGCCGCAGCCGATCAAACCGGCGCGCAGCGCGGCTGCTGCCATGGCGAGCTCATTGTAGCCGGTTGCGATCCGCCGGGCAGGCCGCCGCCGGCGAGAGCGCTCATCGCGCAAGCCGAGAAGCCGGCAGGCCTGCTCGCCATGTCTTTGGGCAGCCGGGGGCGATTCGGCTTGACAAACCCGCGGGCGGGCGGAGACAATGGTGCCGAGGGGGAAAGCCAATGCGACGCTTTGTTTTCGCGGCTGTGATGTGTGTTGTCGGCTTGGGGGTGCGGCCGGCAGGGGCGCAAGTCCTCTATGGCTCGATCGTGGGGACGGTCCTGGACCAGAGCGATGCGGTGGTGCCGCAGGCCACGATCGCCATCACTAGCAAAGACACGGGCGTGAGCCGGGAGACCAAAACCGATCCCGCGGGCCGCTACGCGCTGGTGAACGTGCTGCCCGGCCGCTACCAGCTCCGGGTGTCCGCTTCGGGGTTCCGCACCGTCACTCGGGAAGACGTTACGGTCACGATCAACACGGTGACGCGGGCGGATTTCAGGCTGGAAGTGGGCACGGTGACCGAACAGATCACGGTGGCTGCTTCGGCGGCCATGCTCCAGACCGACAAGAGCGACGTGCGGGCGGAGATCGGCAGCCGGGAGGTGAGCAACCTGCCGCTTTCCAATTACCGCAATTTCCAGAGCCTGATCAACCTGGTTCCGGGCGCTACGCCGGCCAACTTCCAGCACCTGGGAGACGCCATCGGGCGCGCTTTGGGGATGAACGTCAACGGCACGGCGCTGAACAACAACCGCACGCGGGTGGACGGCGCGACCAACGTCTTCATCTGGCTGCCGCAGCATCTGGTCTACGTGCCTCCGGTCGAATCCATTGACACGGTGAATATCAGTACGGGGTCTTTCGATGCCGAGCAAGGGATCGCCGGCGGGGTGGCGGTGACGGTGGCCACCAAGAGCGGCGCCAACGAGGCGCACGGCGTGGCCTACCATTACCACGACAACCAGCGCCTGTACGCCCGGAATTTCTTCCTGCCCGCGAACCAGGGCAAGCCGAAGTCCATTTTCAACATATTCGGGGGCACCCTGGGCGGTCCCATCGTCAAAGACAAGCTGTTTTACTTTTTCAGCCAAGAGACCACTCTGGAGCGGCAGGGCGTGTCGCGGCCCAACGATTCGGTTCCCACACAAGCCATTCGGAACGGAGATTTCAGCGGGCTGGCGGCGACGATTTACGATCCCTTGACGGGCAATCCGGACGGCAGCGGGCGGAGTCCGTTCCCGGGCAACCGCCTTCCGGCGGGGCGCATCCATCCGATCAGCCGGCGGATTCAAGAGAAGGCGCCGTTGCCGAACCTGGCGGGGACCTCGCAGGGTACGCTCAACAATTACTACAGCTCGGGTACGGAGAAACTGAACCGGAAGCAGTATGACCTGAAAATCAACTGGAACGCCCGTCCGGAGTTAGCGATTTGGGGTAAGTACAGCCGCATGGACGGTTACTGGAATTCCAAGTTCGCCCTGGGGGAAGTGGGCGGACCGGGCTTGAGCCGGGCGGGAAGTCCGGGCACCAACATCATGGACGTGAACATCTTTACCGTGGCGCAGACCTGGACGGCGTCGCCGACCCTGGTGCTGGACGCCACCGTGGCGTTTACGAAATTCGAGCAGTCGCGCGTGCCGCCCGACTTCGGGAGCAATATCGGCACCGAGGTCTGGGGCATCCCCAACACCAACGATCCGGTGGTGACGGGATACGCCGGGGGACCGGCGCAGGTGAAGAAGGCCTGCCCCGAGATGGCCGGCGGCGCCTGTTACAGCGGCATGCCGGCCCTCAACCACGGGTTCACGGCCTGGGGCAGCACGTCCGGCTTCCTTCCCTTGTTCCGCAAGGAGCGGGCCTATACCTACACGGTCAATGCGACCAAGATTCAGGGCGCCCACGAGCTGCGCTGGGGATTCGACATGGTGCGCTACCACATGGACCACTGGCAGCCGGAAGTGGGCTCGGGACCGCGGGGCAGCCTGACCTTCAGCGGCAACGCCACCGGCACCCGGGGTTACACGGCCAACTACTTGAACCAATACGCGACGTTCCTGCTCGGCCTGGTCACCTCTATGGGCAAGACGGTGCAGTTTTTCGAAATGACCAACCGGGAATGGCAATTCGGCTGGTATGTGCGGGACCGCTGGCAGCTTACTCGCACCCTCACGCTGAATTTGGGCCTGCGTTACGAATACTATCCGTTGATCACGCGGCGCGACCGCGGCATCGAACGCTGGGATCCGGCGACGAACCTTGTGTATTTGGGCCGGCTGGGAGGCAATCCGGACAATGTGGGGATTACCACCAGCAGGAAGCTGTTCGGCCCGAGGCTGGGCTTCGCCTGGCGCTTGAGCCCGAACACGGTCGTGCGGAGCGGCTACGGCATGACCTACGACCCGTTGCCGTTCTCGCGGCCGTTGCGCGGTCTTTATCCGGCGAGCATCAGCGCTTCCTTCGTTTCCTCGCATCCCTGGGCCTGGATTGACACGCTGGAGAAAGGGATCCCTGCCGTGCCGCTGCCGGACGTGAGCAAGGGGGTGTTGGATCTGCCCTCGAGCGTGGGCATGGGCCCGCGCAGTCCCTGGGCAGGCGAGATACACCGGGGTTACATCCAGTCCTGGAACTTCACTCTCGAGCGGAGGTTGCCGGGCGAGGTCGTGGTTTCGGGAGCTTACGTGGGCACGCAGACCGTGCACCAGTTGGCCGACCTGGACATCAACGCCGCGCCTCCGGGCGGCGGTCCGGCCGGCCGGCCCCTGGCCGCGACGCAGGGCCGGCAGATCGCCGCTTTGATGTGGGACGGTTGGGTGAACGGCAACTACCATTCCTTGCAGATGGCGCTCAATCGCCGGGTGGCGGGCGGGCTGTTCCTCAAAGGCGCTTACACGTGGTCGAAGACCATCAACTGGGCGGACCAGGACGGCTGGGCGGGGATGCCCTTGACGAACTGGGGGCCGACCCTCCGGCGCAACCGCGCGCCGGCGGGCTACGATCGCACCCACATATTCACTTTGGGCTTCCTTTACGAGCTACCCTTCGGGCCGGGGAAGAAGTTTGCCGCCGCCGGCCCTGCCTCCTGGCTATTGCGCGGCTGGCAGACGAACGGCGTCTGGGGCGCTTACAGCGGAACGCCCTTTACGGTGACGGCGGACGGCTCCTCGCTCAACGCGCCGGGCAGCTCGCAGACCGCCGATCTGGTCGTTTCCGGCAAGGTGAAAATTCCGGGCGAGATCGGCTCCAACAAGACCTGGTTCGATCCGCTGGCCTTCCGCCAGCCCACGGGAGTACGCTTCGGCGCCACGGGCCGGAACACGCTGTACGGCCCGGGCATGTGGAACTTGGACTTCAGCTTGTTCCGCACCTTCGCGCTCAGCGAACGCCTCAAGATGGAGTTCAAGGCCGAGGCGTTCAACCTGACCAATACGCCCAAGTTCGCCAACCCCTCGGCCAACGTGGCCAGCATGCGCTTGAACCCTGACGGCACGATCCAGGCGCTGAACAATTTCTCCTCCATCACCAGCACGCTGACGGCCCTGGCGACCCCGTCCCAGCGGCAAATGCGCTTCGGCTTGCGGCTGAGCTTTTAGGAGGCGCGCCGCAACCGTTCTCGGCTCGGCCGGGCGCGGGTTCCGGCCCGCGGCTACAATAGGGGTAGCTATGAAGCGGAGGGAGCTGCTGCGGGTCCTCTGGGCGTTGCCCGCCCGCCTGGCCTCGGGCGCCGCAGCGTTGCTGCGCGGCAAACTGGGACGGGATGCCGCCGGGAGGCCGGTGCTGGAGACCGCCGGGCGGAAGATACGTCTGGAAGCCGACGAAGACACCCGCAAGGTCCTGGGGGATGCCCGGCTGGCCGGTTACGAGCTCGAGCTGGAGGGCGAGCCGGAGGGGCCGGACGCGTTCCGGGTGGGTCCTTTCTACCGGAAATCTCTGCGCGTGCTGCGAGGCGGGAAGAAATTCCTGGTGAGTTATTGGTGCGACGTCTGCTCGATCCGTTCCTACACGCCCGGCCTTTGCGTCTGCTGCCAGCAAGAGACCGAACTGGACTTGGTTGCTCTAGAGAACGAACCATGAGATACTTTCTGGTGCTTTCGATGACTGCGGTCTTGGCGAACGGGCAGAGTTACTTCGCCGAGCGCGCGCTGGCGGACTCCCTCGAGATCGTGCGCCTGGGCGATCGCAGCCGGCAGATCGAAGTTCTGATCGCGCCCTCGCTGGGCAACAACGCCTACCGGATGGCGGTGAAGGGCATCAACATCTTCTGGGCGCCCTATGCGGGGCCGGGCGAGCTGAAAGCCCGGCCCGCGCAGGGCGGCAACCCCTTGCTGGCGCCTTGGGCCAACCGGCTGGACCAGGACGCCTTCTACGCCAACGGGAAGAAGTATCTGTTGAATCCCGAGCTGGGCAACTGGCGGCGGGATCAGAACGGCAAGCCGATTCACGGCCTGCTGGCGTACAGCTCGGCTTGGGAGCTGGTCGAGGTCAAGGCCGATGCGAGCGGGGCGGAAACCACCAGCCGGCTGGAGTTCTACCGCTATCCGGACCTGATCGCGCAGTTCCCCTTCGCGCACACGCTTTGGATGACGCACCGGCTTTCCGAGGGCCGGCTGGAGGTCCGCACGCGGATCGAGAATCACGCCCGCGAGGCGATGCCGGTCGGGGTGGGCTATCACACCTATTACCGGCTGGAGGATGCGCCGCGGGACGACTGGAAGGTGCACGTGGCGGCGCGGGAGCAGGTGGTGCTTTCGGCCCAACTGCTTCCCACAGGCGAGCGGCGGCCGGTGAGCCTGCCGGACCCGGTCAGGCTGGGCGACACGCAATTGGACGACGTGTTCACCGGGCTGGTGCGGGACGGCTCGGGCCGGGCTGAGTTCTGGGTGCAGGGCAAGTCGCAGAAGATCGCCGTCGAGTTCGGGCCGCGCTACCGGGTGGCTGTCATCTACGCGCCCAAGGGGCGCAATTTCATATGTTTCGAGCCGATGGCCGGGGTGACGAACGCCTTCAACCTGGCTCACGCAGGGCTTTATCCCGAGCTGGAAAGGATTCCGCCCGGCGGCCACTGGCAGGAGAGCTTTTGGATTCGCCCGGAGGGTTTTTAGGGGAAAGGGCGGCGTACCCGAGTGCTAGCTCGCGGCATCTAAAGGGATAGAATGAGGGCGATGGGGTTGTGGAGGCGGCTGGCGGTGTTGCCGGCGCTGGCCGGGTGGCTTTGGGCGGCGCCTGCCGGCGATCTGGAGCGCGCCCGCGCCTACTATCAGCGGACCGAGTACCGCGCGGTGCTGGAGTTGTTGTTGCCCCTGGAACCCAAGGATGGCCCGGTCTGGGAGCTGATCGGGAAGTCCTACTACATGGAGGGGGATTACAAGAAGGCGGCCGAGGCGTTTCAGAAGGCGGTGGCGGCCGAGCCCGCCAACGCGAGCTACCATCACTGGCTGGGCCGCGCCTACGGCAAGCGGGCGGAAACCTCGAGCTTCCTGACTGCGCCCAAGTACGCCGCCCGCGCACGGGAGGAATTCGAGACCGCGGTGCGGCTGGGCCCGGACGACGCCGAGGCGGTCAACGACCTGTTCGAGTATTACTTGCAGGCGCCCGGCCTGCTGGGCGGCGGGCTGGAGAAGGCGGCCGGGTTGCTGGAGCACATCGGCCGGCTGGATCCGGCCGAGCGCTACTATGCAGAGGCTCGCCTGGCGGAGAAGCGCCGGGAGTTTTCCCGCGCCGAGCAGCAGCTTCGCCGTGCGATCGAGCTGGCGCCCCGCCAGCTCGGGCGAGTGATTGATCTGGCCCGGTTCCTGGCCAAGCAGCGCCGCTACGAGGAGAGCGAAGCCGTGCTGCGGCAGGCCGAGCGGATGGCGCCCGGCAGTCCGCGGCTGAAGTTCGAGCGGGCCGCCATTTACATCCGCGCCGGCCGCAACCTGGCCGAAGCCCGCCGGCTGCTGGAGGAGTATCTGAAAGCCCCGCTGACCCCGGAGGATCCGCCCCGGCGCGAGGCCGAGGAGCTTCTCAAGCAAGTGTCCTGAGTCCGATGCCGCCCGGCAGGTGAAGGATGTTCCTGGCCGAGGCGTTGCGTTTCAGCCTTCATGCCTTGCGCGCCAACCGGGTCCGAACGGGGCTGACCGCCCTGGGCCTGGTGATCGGCAACGCCTCGGTGATCCTGGTGGTCACCATCTCGCTGACCAGCCGGGAATACATTCTGGAACAGATCCAGGGCGTGGGCTCGAACATGATCTACGCCTACTACGAGACGGCGGGAGCGAACCGGCCGGAGGTGGAGGCGGACTTCCTGAAATGGGCCGACGTGGAGGCGGTGCGCCGCCAGCTCGACGGGCGGATTCGGGCGGTGACCGGCGTGATGACGAGCTTCGACCGGATGATGATCCAGGGGCGCGAGGAGGACGTTCGCATCATCGGATCGGATCAGCATTACGCCGAGGTGCGCAATCTGGTGCTGCTGGCGGGGCGCATGCTGGATGCCGACGCGGTGCAGTGGCGCCAGAAGACGGCTTTGCTGACCGAAAAGCTGGCCGTGCGCCTGTTCGGGACGCCCCAGGCGGCCGTGGGCCAGGTGGTGAAGCTGCACGGCCTCCAGTTCACGGTCACCGGGGTCTTCAAGGAGAGGGTGGAGAGCTTCGGGCTGTCGGAGCTGACGCGCGAGACGGTGCTGATCCCCATCACCGTGCTGCGGTACTTCGCGCCGGTCGAGCGGATTGATCCGCTCTACGTGCAGGTGCGGCGGACCGAGGATGTCGAGCCGGTGACCGTGCAGGTGCGGGCGCTGATTGAGAGCCGGCACCGGCCCGGGGCCCGCTACACGGTGGAGAACCTGAGCTCGATCCTGGCGGCGGCCCGGCGGATCGCCCTGGCCTTGACGGTGGTGCTGCTACTGGTGGCGGCGATCGCGCTGGTGATCTCGGGCATCGGCATCATGAACATCATGCTGGTGACGGTGACCGAGCGGACGCGCGAGATCGGAGTGCGGATGGCGGTGGGCGCTTCGCGGCGGGACATCCTCCAGCAATTTCTCTTGGAGGCGGTGTTGATCAGCGTTTCGGGCGGTGTGCTGGGGATTCTGCTGGGAGTGGCCCTGCCCTTGAGCGTGCGCTGGCTGGCGGCCGGCGTGCGGGTTCCCATCTCGGCGGTCTCGATCGTGGTGGCCTTCGCGGTCTCTTTCCTGGTGGGGCTGGTCTTCGGCCTGCTGCCGGCCAACCGGGCGGCGCGCCTGAACCCGACGGAAGCCTTGCGTTACGAGTAGCGGGCCCTGACGGGCGGCGGGCGCCTCTGCTGTAATGGCAGGTCGGGAGGCGGGCGTGACGGCACCGGAAATCCTGCGCGCCACCGGGGTGGCCCTGCTGATCGGCTTTCTGGTGGGGGCGGAGCGGGAGTTCTCGCGGGCGGAGACCGAACGGCAGCCGGGGGTGCGCGATTTCATCCTGATCGCCCTGGTGGGGAGCGTCTGCGGCCTGCTGGGGATGGCCTGGCTGACGGTGACCGCCCTGGCGGCCATCGCCGGGCTGCTGGCCGTCTTTCATTACCAGAGCCCGGAACGCTCGGGCATCACGACCGAAATGGCGGCGGTGGCCACCTTCTGCCTGGGCCTGCTGGCCTCCCTGCCGGGCGTGAGCTTCGGGCCGACGCTGGCGGTGGGCTTGACGGTCACCATCACCATGTTGCTGGAAGCCAAGCGGGCCCTGCATCGCTTCGTGCGCCAGACCATCACCGAGCAGGAATTCACCGATACGCTGCGCTTCCTGGCCGTCATATTCATCGTCTATCCGGTGCTGCCGGCGGGCGGGTTCGGCCCGGGGAGCGTGTTTGCGCCCCGCGAAGTCTGGCTGTTCGTCATCCTGGTCTCCTCGGTTTCCTACTTGGGTTATTTCCTGGAAAAATTCCTGGGCGCGCGGGCCGGGGTGCGGCTGGCGGGATTGCTGGGCGGGCTGGCCTCTTCCACGGCCGCCACCGCCTCGCTGGCGCGCAGCAGCCGGGAGGCGCCGGAAAACGGGCCCCTGTTCCGGCAGGCGATCCTGCTGGCCAACGCCATCCAGTTTCCCCGCGTGCTGGTGATCCTGGGGGCGGTGAACGCGCCCCTGGCAGTGGTTCTGGCGGGGCCGCTGCTGGCGATGACGGCGACCGGACTGGCGGCGGCGCGTTTGGCTGCGGCAGAGGCGAGATCCGAAGCCGCCCGGCCAGGACTGGGGATGCGAAACCCGTTCCGTTTGGGCCCGGCGCTGCGATTCGGCGCGCTGTTCAGCGTGATCCTTTTGCTGGCCAAGGGGGCTCAGGCCGCGGCGGGGGGCGCGGCGGCTTTGGCTGTGACCGCTCTGGGAGGCTCGTTGGATGCGGATGCGGCCGCCTTGTCGCTGTCGGATTTGGCGCGCAACGGTGAGGTGTCGCTTCCGGCGGCCTCGGCGGGCGTGCTGCTGGCGCTGTTGATGAACGCGGTGGTCAAGACGCTGCTGGCCGCCCAAGCCGGCGCGCCCCGGCTGGCGCGACGGCTGGCGCTGGCCTTCGCGGGGATGTTCGCCGCGGGCGCGCTGGTGTGGCGGCTGGCGGGTTGAGGGGGCGCCGAACCATGAGCGAGCAGGAGCAGGCTGAGCGGATCCCGAGGATCGGTTTCATCGGTTTCGGCGAGGTGGCGTCGGTCCTTGCCCGGGCGCTCAACGAGAAGGGCGCCGAGGTGGCGGCCTACGATTTGGTCCCCGGCAAGGTCACGGCGCCCTTCCTGCCGCTGGCCGAGTTGCTGGCCCGCTGCGACTGGATTCTCTCGACCGTCACCACGCAGGCTGCGCGCCAGGCGGCGGAGAGTTGCGCCCCGCTGCTGCGGCCCGGTCAGCTCTATCTGGACCTGAATTCGACCTCGCCCGAGGAGAAGGTGGCCATCGGGCGAGTCATCGGGCGCAGCCCGGCCGGATTTGCCGAAGGCGTGATTCTGGGCGCGGTGGGCGCCGAGGGCGCTGCGGTGCGGATCCTGACCGGGGGCCCCGAGGGGCGCCGCGCAGCCGGTCTGCTGAGCCGCTTGGGCCTGAAGGCTCGCTTCTTCAGCGAGCGCACCGGCCAGGCGTCCCTTTTCAAGATGCTGCGCAGCGTCTTTTCCAAGGGGCTGGAGGCGCTGCTGCTGGAGATGCTGGCGGCGGCCCGGCGCGCGGGCCTCGAGCAGGAGCTCTGGGAAGACGTCGCGGCCTTCATGAGCGGCAACCCCTTCGAACGCGTGGCGGAGAACTGGATCCGCACGCATCCGGGGGCCTGTGAGCGCCGCTATCACGAGTTGCGCCAGGTCGGCCAGACGCTGCGGGAGCTTGGCTTCGCGCCTTTGATGGCGGCCGCGGCCGAGGCCTTCTTCGATCGCTCGCGAGCCCTGGCTCTGCCGGCCGCGTTCCCCGAGAAGCCGGCGAGCTGGGCAGCGGTGGTGGAGTATCTCGCGCAGCGGCTGCGAGCTTAGCTGCGGCGGCGGACGGCGCGCGGGGCGAACAGCTCCTCGTCCGCCGCGGCCAGCACGGCCGCGGCATCCAGCCCGGAGGAAGCGAGCAACTCGTAGCGCCAGATGGCGCCCGGGATGCGGAAGCGCACCTCGGGGCCGCGCAGCAGGCTGAGGCTGCCGCGGCCCGGGGTGGCGCGCGTCATGCCCATCAAGGCGTCCAGCAGGCAGGCGCGTTTCCAGGGGGCGGCGACTTCCAGGCCGGCCGGCTCGACGCCCGCCAGCACTTCCCAGCGCAGGTGCTCGAAGACGCGCACGGCCAGCGCCAGATCGGCGCAGCGTTCCCCGTGGAAATTGACCGCCTGTTCGAGCAGCGATTCGCGCAGGTTCTCGCGGCTTGCCGGCCGGCCGATCTGGGTATTGGCGGCGGCGAAGATCGCGTCGCGACTGACGAAGTAGGGCTTCAGGTCCACGACCGGGGTGCCGTCCAGGAAATCCAGGCGCGCCAGCTCGATGCGCGTCCCCTGGATGGCGAGCACCCGAGAGGCGGTCAGGCCGATGGGGTTGGGGCGGGCCGGAGAGCGCACGGCGAAGACCCCGTGCAAGGCGTGGGGATCCTCGGCGCGGACGCCGCGGGGAACCACTTCCAGCAGATCGCGTTGGGCGGCGTCCAGCCAGGCCAGCACCCACAGGTGGGAGTGCTTCTCCAACTGGAGCAAGCCCGCAGCGAACTCGGGGAACAACTCGACGGCGGCGGGGGCGCCCAGCGGCGGCATTTGGCGGCGCTCCCGCACGGCGGAGCGCACCACGCCGATCGGCCGCAACGGCCAGCCATTCATGGTGTCCATGGGAAGCGTTACTCCTGACCCTCAGCGTACATCTGCCCCGGGCGCGATCGGCCGGGGCGGCGCCGGGCGGGCGGCGTCAGCCCAGAATCTCGCGGCGCACGGTGATGCTCTCCAGGTAGTCTTCATCCAGCGCGTAGCCGAAGCCCGGCTCGTCGCGCACGGCGATGGCGCCTTGCGGGGAAACCTCGACCGGGGGCCTGATGATGTCGCGCGCCCAGTAGCGCCGCGAGGCGGAGACGTCCCCGGGAAGCTGGAAATTGGGCAAGGTGGAGAGGGCGATGTTGTGGGCCCGGCCCACGCCCGACTCCAGCATGCCGCCGCACCAGACCGGGATGCCGGCCGCCTGGGCGATGTCGTGCACGCGCCGCGCTTGGCGGAAGCCGCCCACCCGGCCCAGTTTGATATTGATGATCCGGCAGGCGCCGAGGCGGATGGCCTGTTCGGCGTGGCGGGCCGAGCGGATGGACTCGTCCAGGCAGATGGGGGTTTGGATCTTGCGCTGGAGCTCGGCGTGGTCCAGCAGGTCGTCGTGCGCCAGGGGCTGTTCGAGCATCATCAGGTAGAACTCGTCCAGCCGGCGGAGATGCTCGGCGTCGGCCGGCGTGTAGGCCGAGTTGGCGTCCGCCATCAGGCGGATATGGGGGAAACGGCGGCGAACCCGGCGCACGACGTCCAGGTCCCAGCCGGGCTTGATTTTGATTTTGATGCGCTGGTAGCCCGCCTCAAGCTCGCGCTCGATGCGGGCCAGCAGTTCGTCCACGCTCTCCTGGATGCCGATCGAGACGCCGCAGGGGATCTGCTTGTGCACGCCGCCGATGAGCCGGTACAGGGGCAGGCCTTGCAGGCGCGCCTCCAGGTCCCAGAGGGCGGCTTCCAGGCCGCCGCAGGCCATGCGATGGCCGCGGATGTGCTCCAGCCGGCCGGCGGCCTCCTCGGCCCCGGCGAGCGGATGGCCGAGCAGGCGCGGCCCGGCGTAGTGGCGCAGGATCAGCCAGGCCGAATCGGTCCATTCTTCGTTGTAAAAGGGATGCTCGCCGGCGGTCACCTCGCCCCAGCCGGAAACCCCTTCCGCGATCGCCTCCACCAGCACGATCCGCCGCTCGGTGGTGCGGCCGAAGCTGGTCTCGAAGAAGCGCACCAGCGGCATGCGGATCTCGCGCAGCACGATTCGCTCGATCTTCAGGTTCATCTCGGCTCACTCCCCGGCCCAGCGGCCCAGCAGGTAGACGCCGGCCTGCGGGTTGCGCTCGAAGCCCACGACCGCCAGCCCTGCCCCCAGCAGTTCCAGGAACCGGTTGCTGACCTGCTCCTGGATGCGGCGGGCCTCCCGCGGATCCTCGCGCCGCAGGCGCGCGATCTCGACCGGCACCTCGATGCGGGCCTCCACCGGGGGCCGTTCGGCCCGGCCGGCCAGGGCCGCCTCGACCCGCGGCGTGCGAATCCACCACTCGGCCACGCAGCGGTCGGTAGGCAGGCCGCCGTGCAGCCGGCTGGTGGTGGTCCCGTACTGGTTGAGCACGTAGCGGCGCACGACGGCGCCCAGCCGCTCCAGGTTGAAATAGGCGTTCTTCAGTTCCAACGGGTCGAAGGTCCACTCCACCAGATCCAGGCCGCGCTCCAAGGCGTCCTTGCGTTGTTCCAGCTTGAGCAGGCGGCCCACGCCGCGGTTGCGGTAGGCCTCCAGCACGCCCGTCATATGGCTGTGCAAGTAGAGCTTTCCGCCCGGCTTCAGCCCGGGAATGGCCAACAGGAAGCCCACCATGCGCTCGCCGTCGTAGGCCCCGAAGGTCTGCCCGCCCACCCCCGAGGCCACGATGAAGAATCGCACCGGCAGCAACTCCAGTTCGTGGAAGCCCCAAATTTGTTTCTGAAGCGCCACCGCCTGGGCGAATTCCTCGTTGCTGGATAACCTGCGGATCTGCAGGCCGGCGGGAGAACCCATGGTCAACCCGGTCAAAGATTCCAATCTAACAGATGGCAAGGGCGACTCTGGCGGCGTCTGAGCCTGCTGCGGCCGGCGTCATAATCCCGCCGGAGGCGGTACGCGGGCGGGCAGTGCCGGTTTGTTCCGATTGAGGCGGCCGGTCCGTTTGCCAGATGGAAGAGTTCGAGAAGCTGTACCGCAAGTACCTGGATACCGTATTTCGCTGCGCCTTCCGCTGCGTCGGGCGGCGTGAAATCGCCGAGGAGATCACCGCCGACGCGTTCCTGGCTCTGTATCGCAACCTGGACCGCGTCGAGGAGGCGCAGCTTCCGGCGGTGGTGAGGGATCGGGCGACCGACTACCGGAGGCATTGTGCGGTGGAAGATCGCTATGCCGCCGCTGCGGCCTGGCGGCCTGGGCTCAACAGCGCCGCGCCGCCGTGGCTCGGTCAGCCGGGGATGCGGGGCTGAGGCTGCGCGGTCCGGGCGCCGCGGGGCGGCGCAGCCTCCGGGGGCGCGCGGGCCGGCGGCTTTTGCTATAGTGAGTAGTTCATGCGATCGCTGCCCGTGCCTGTGCACCACCGGGGCCGCCCTCAGGGCGGCCATGCCTGCGCGACGGGCTGACTCCTTCGCGGTTTCCGCCAATTAGTTCACGAGGAGGCCCGCCCGCGCCAGGCGGGCGTTTTTGTTGGGGGCGGGGCCCCCGACCCGGGTGACGAGATGGAACTGGACTTCGACAAGCTGGGCGGCTTGGTTCCGGCGATCATCCAGGATGATCGCACCGGCCGCGTGCTGATGCTGGGTTTCATGAACCGCGAGGCCTTCCGGCAAACCGTAACCGGCGGCTTCGCGGTTTTTTACAGCCGCTCCCGCGGGCGGCTCTGGATGAAGGGGGAGAGTTCCGGCCACCGCCTGGCGGTCAAGGCGATTTTCACCGACTGCGACTCGGACGCCCTGCTGGTGCGGGTCGAGCCGCTCGGGCCGGGCGTCTGCCACGAGGGCTACCAGAGCTGCTTTTACCGGCGCTTAGAGGAGGGCCGCTGGGAGCCGGCCGAGGAGCCCAGCTTCGACCCGCGCGCGGTTTACGGAGGGGGCCGGTGAACAAGCTCAAACTGGGCCTCCCCAAGGGCAGCCTGGAACAGGCCACCATCGAATTGTTCCGGCGGGCGGGCTTCGCCGTTGCCGCTTCGGGCCGCTCTTACTTTCCCTCGATTGACGACCCGGAGATTGACTGCATGCTGATCCGGGCCCAGGAGATGGCGCGCTACGTCGAGGACGGGGTGCTGGATGCCGGGCTGACGGGCCGGGATTGGATCGAGGAGTGCCAGGCCCAGGTGCAGGTGGTGGCCGATCTGATTTACGCCAAGCAGAGCTTCGGGAGGGTCCGCTGGGTGCTGGCGGTGCCCGAGGCCTCGCCCTTCCGCTCGGTGCGGGACCTGGAAGGCAAGATCATCGCCACCGAACTGGTGGGCATCACGCGCCGCTACCTGGAGGCGCAAGGGGTGCGGGCCAAGGTGGAGTTCAGTTGGGGCGCCACCGAAGTCAAGCCGCCGGAGCTGGCCGACGCCATCGTCGAGGTGACCGAGACCGGGGCCTCCCTGCGCGCCAACAAGTTGCGCATCCTGGACACGGTGATGGAGTCCAACACCCAGTTCATCGCCAACCTGGAGGCCTGGCGCGACCCTTGGAAGCAGCGCAAGATCCTGGATCTGCACCTGCTGTTGGAAGGCGCCCTGAACGCCTTGGGCAAGGTCGGCCTGATGTTGAACGTGCACCGGGAGAACCTGCCGGCTGTGCTCGAGGTGCTGCCGGCGCTGAAGAAGCCCACCGTGTCCCCCTTGAGCGACCCGGAGTGGCTGGCGGTCAATACCATCCTGGATGAGACCACCGTGCGCTCGATCATTCCCCGGCTCAAGCAGGCGGGGGCACAGGGGATCGTCGAGTACCCGTTGAACAAGATTGTGATCTGACCATGATCCGCATCATTGATTCGCGCGAGGCGAGCCGCTGGCTGCGCCGGCGCAATGCGCGTCTGGCGCAGGCCGAGCGCACGGTGCGCCCTATCCTGGAGGCCGTGCGCCGGCGGGGCGACCAGGCGCTGGTGGAATACGCCCGGCGCTTCGACGGCCTGAACCGGCCCAGCGTGCGCGTGCCCGAGGAGGAGTTGCGGGCGGCGGCGGCGCGCTTGAGCACCGCCTTCCGCGAGGCGGTGCGCGTGGCGTCGAAAAACATCCGCACCTTCGCCCGCATGCAACTGCCCAAGCCGGGCTTCCGCCAGCTCTGCCGGGGGTTGCGCGCAGGCCAGATCGTGCGTCCGCTGGACGCGGTGGGGGCCTATGTGCCCTCCGGGCGCTACCCCTTGCCCTCCACCCTGATGATGACCGTGATTCCGGCCCAGGTGGCCGGGGTGCGCGCCATCTGCCTGGCCTCGCCCCGGCCGGCGGCGGAGATTCTGGGCACGGCCTGGATGCTGAAGGCGACCGAGGTCTTTCAGATGGGCGGCGCGCACGCCATCGCCGCCTTCGCCTACGGCACGCGCACGGTGCCCAAGGTGGATCGCATCGTCGGCCCGGGCAACATCTATGTGGCGGCGGCCAAGAAGCTGCTGGCCGGCGAGGTGGGCATTGATTTCGTCGCCGGACCGACGGAGACCCTGATCATCGCCGCCGACGGCGAGCCGGAGGTGCTGGCGGCGGACATGCTGGCTCAGGCCGAGCACGACAGCGACGCGGCCGCCATTCTGTTGACCACCTCGCGCCCGCTGGCGCAGGCGGTGGCGCAGCAACTGGAGCGCCAGCTCCGGGACCTGCCCACGGCCCAGGTGGCCCGGCAGGCGCTCCAGAATCACAGCGCGATCGTGCTTGCCGACTCGCTCGAACAGGCCGTCGAGCTGGCCAACCAGTACGCGCCCGAGCACCTCAGCCTGCCCGACGGCGCCCTGCTGGACCGGGTGCGCCACGCCGGCAGCGTCTTCATCGGCCCGCACAGCCCGGAGGCGGCCGGGGATTACGCCGCCGGCCCCAATCATGTGCTGCCCACGGGCGGCATGGCCCGCCTGCGGGGCGGGCTCTCGGCGGCCGATTTCGTCAAGGTGATCGCCGTGCAGGAACTGAGCGCCCCCGCCTTGGCCCGCCTGGCGCCGGCCATCACGACCCTGGCCCGCGCCGAGGGCCTGGAGGCCCACGCCCGATCGGTGGAGGCCCGCATCCGTGGCTGAGAGTCCTGGGCCCCGCCCGGCCGTGCTGAGCATGGCGCCGTATTCGCCGCCTACCGCCGGGCGGCAGGGCAAGCTGCGCCTGGATTTCAACGAGAATACCCTGGGCTGCTCGCCGCGCGTGATCGAGTTTCTGCGCGAGCGCCTGAGCCCCGAAGCCCTGGCGGTCTATCCCGAGTACGGCGAGGCGCGGCGGGAGTTAGCCGGCTTCTTCGGCGTGGCGCCCGAGGAACTGCTGCTGACCAACGGGACCGACGAGGCCATCCAGTTGCTGATCAACACCTATGTGGACGCGGGCGAAGACGTCTGCCTGCTGCGGCCTTCCTACGCCATGTACCGCTTCTATGCCGAGCTAGCCGGGGCCCGGCTGCGCGAGATCCCCTATCGGCCGGACACCCTGGCGTTCCCCTTGGATGAGCTGCTGGCCGCTCTCTCCGCGCAGACGCGCGCCGTGCTGATCGCCAACCCGAACAATCCCACCGGCAGCGGCGTGGAGCTGGAAGGCGTGGTTCGCATCCTGGAGAAGGCGCCCGGCGCTGCGGTGCTCATTGACGAGGCCTACTACGAGTTCAGCGGGGTGACCGCGCTGGGCCTGCTGGCCCGTTATCCCAACCTGTTCGTCAGCCGCACCTTCTCGAAGGTGTACGGGCTGGCCGCGCTGCGGCTGGGCTGCCTGTTCTCCCAGCGCGCCAACATCCAGCATTTGAGCAAGGCCCAGTCGCCTTACAGCGTCAATGCCGTGGCGGCGCTGGCCGCGCAGGCGGCGGTGCGGGATCCGGAATATGTCCGCAGTTACGTGGCGGAGGCTCTCACCGCCCGCGACTTGCTATGCCGGGAGCTGGAGCGGCTGGGCATCCCCTACTATCCGAGCCGGGCCAACTTCGTGCTGCTGCGGGCGGGCGAGCGGGCCCTGGCGGTTCGCGATCGCCTGCGCGAAGCCGGCGTGCTGGTGCGCGACCGCAGCTACGAGCTGCCCGGCTGCGTGCGGGTGACGGTCGGCACGCGCGAGCAAGTCCGGCGGTTCGTGGCCGCCCTGGAGCAGATCTGGTGATTCGCCCGCTGCCGGAAGTGCTGGTCTTCGACATGGACGGCGTCCTGGTGGACGTTTCCGGCTCCTACCGGGAGGCGATTCGCCGCACGGTCGAACACTTCACCGGGCGGCGCCCGAGCCCCGAGCGGATTCAGGATTACAAGAACCGGGGCGGGTTCAACAACGACTGGGAGCTGGCGCACGAGCTGATCGGCGAGCTGGGAGGCCGTGTCCCTTACCAGGAGGTGGTGGACCGCTTTCAGCGCATGTTCCTGGGTGAAGACGGCGACGGCCTGATCCGGCAGGAGCGCTGGATTCCGCGCCGGGGGGTGTTGGAGCGGCTGGGGCAACGCTTCCGCCTGGCGATCTTCACAGGCCGCCTGCGCCAGGAGGCGGAAATGACGCTGGGGCGGTTCGCCGCCGGGCTGGTCTTCGATCCGGTGATCGCGCACGAGGACGTCGTCCGGGGCAAACCCGCGCCGGACGGCCTGCTGAAAATCGCGGCCGCCGCGCCCGGCCGGCGTCTGTGCTACGTCGGCGACACGGTGGACGATGCACGCGCGGCGCGGGCCGCCGGGGCGGCCTTCATCGGCGTGGCCTGGCCGGCCAACCCGCGGGCCGGCGAGCTGGAGCGGCTGCTGGCGGCCGAGGGCGCGCTGGCGGTGATCCCGGAGGTCAACGAACTGGAGGGCCTGCTGGCATGAGGACCGCCCGCCTGGAGCGCGTCACCGCCGAGACCCGGATCCGCGGCCGGCTCAGGATCGAAGGGCGCGGGCGGTACCGGATTTCGACCGGGATCCGCTTTCTGGACCACATGCTCGAGCTGTTCGCCCGGCACGGCGCCTTTGACCTGACGCTGGAGGCGCGGGGCGATCTGGACGTGGACCAGCACCACACCGTCGAGGACGTGGGCATCGTGCTCGGCCGGCTGTTTTGCGAGGCGCTGGGCGACCGGCGGGGCATCAACCGGGCGGGCTATTTCCTGCTGCCCATGGACGAGACGCTGGCGGTGGCGGCGGTGGATCTGAGCGGGCGGCCTTACCTGGTTTACCGAGATCTGGTGCGGGCTCGCAGGGTGGGCGATCTTCAGACCGAGCTGGTCGAGGATTTCTTCCAGGGCTTCGCCACGCACGCCCGGGCGAACGTGCACCTGCGCGTGCTCTACGGGCGCTCCAGCCACCACAAGCTGGAGGCCCTCTTCAAGTGCTTCGCCCGGGCCCTGGCCTACGCCTGCTCGCGCGAGCGGCGGCTGCGCCGCCAACTGCCCAGCACGAAGGGGCTGCTGTGATTGCGATCTTCGATTACGGGGCGGGCAATCTGCGCTCGGTGGCCAACACGCTGGAGGAAGTGGGCGCCGCCTACCGGATCGTGCGTGACGCCGCCGGCCTGCGGCGCGCCTCCAAGCTGATTCTGCCGGGGGTCGGCCACTACGGGCAACTGCTGCGCGCCCTGGACGCTGCGGGAGTGCGGCCGGAACTGGCCCGGATGCTGCGCGCGGGCGTCCCCTACCTGGGGATCTGCCTGGGGCTTCAGGTCCTGTTCGAGGGCAGCGAGGAGGCGCCCGAGGCGGCGGGGCTGGGGCTGTTCGAAGGCCGCGTGGCGCGCTTCCCCGCGGCGGCCCGCGTGCCCCAGATGGGCTGGAACCGCGTCCAGGCGCGGGAAGGCTGCCGGCTGCTGGCCGGCCTGCCTTCGCCGGCTTACTTTTACTTCGCCCACAGTTACTATGTTCCGGTGACGGAAGGCATGGCCGCCCTGGCGACTTACTGGGTGGATTACACCGCGGTGTTCGAATCGGGCCTGATCTTCGGCGTGCAGTTTCACCCCGAGAAATCCGGTCCCCTGGGGTTGCGCGTGATGAAGAATTTCGCGGAGTTGTAAGCGATGCTGGCCAAGCGCATCATCCCCTGCCTGGACGTGACCGCCGGACGAGTGGTCAAAGGCGTGAATTTCCTGAACCTGCGCGACGCGGGCGACCCGGTGGAGCTGGCCGAGCGCTACAACCAGCAGGGGGCCGACGAGCTGGTCTTCCTGGACATCACCGCCTCCAGCGACGAGCGTCAGATCATGGCCGAGGTGGTGGCCCGGACGGCGCGCAAGGTGTTCATCCCTCTGACGGTGGGCGGCGGCATCCGCTCGGTGGCCGACGCCCGGCGCATCCTGCTGGCGGGGGCCGATAAAGTGAGCGTCAACACCGCCGCCGTGCGGCGCCCCGAGCTGATCAGCGAATTGAGCCGGGAATTCGGCGCCCAGGCCGTCGTGCTGGCCATTGACGCCAAGCGCCGGCCGGGGGGCGGCTGGACGGTTTACGTGCGCGGGGGCCGGGACGACGCCGGCCTGGACGCTCTGGAATGGGCGGCGCGCGGCGAGCAGCTCGGCGCGGGCGAGATCCTGCTGACCTCGATGGACACCGACGGCGTGCAGCACGGCTTCGATTGCGAACTGACCCGGGCCGTCTCGCGCGCCACGCGCATCCCGGTGATCGCCTCGGGCGGGGCGGGCAGGCCCGAGCACTTCCTGGAGGTGCTCACCGAGGGCGAGGCCGACGCCGCTCTGGCGGCCTCGATCTTCCACTACGGAACCTACACCGTGGGCGAGCTCAAAGAGTACCTGGCTCGGCACGGCGTGCCTGTGAGGCCGGCATGATCCTGCCTTCGATAGACCTGATGGAGGGCAAGGTCGTTCAGCTCGTACAGGGCCGCCGCAAGGCGCTGGAGGCCGATTCGCCCGCGGCGATGCTGGAGCGCTTCGCGGCCTTCCGCCAGATCCAGGTGATTGACCTGGACGCCGCCTTGGGCCGGGGGGGCAACGACGAGATCGTGGCCTGGCTGGCGGCGCGCGCTTCGATCCGCGCGGGCGGCGGCGTGCGTAGCCCGGAACGGGCGCGGCGGCTGATCGAGCAAGGGGCGCAGAAGGTGATCGTGGGCACGGCGGCCTTCCACTCCGCCGGCGTCAACCGGGAACTGCTGGCCGAACTGCGGGACGCGGTGGGGCGCGAGCGGCTGATCGTGGCGGTGGACTCGCTGGGCGGCCGGATCGTGGTGAAAGGCTGGCGCGAGGCGACCGCCCTGAGGGCCGAGGAGGTTCTGGCCGAGCTGGAGCCGTACTGCGCGGGCTTCCTCTGCACCTACGTGGACAAGGAAGGGACGCTGGAGGGCGCCGACCTGGAGTGGTTCGCCCGCCTGAGGCAGGCCACCCGGGCCGAGCTGACCGCGGCCGGCGGCGTCGCCACCCTCGAACAGGTGCGCGCCCTGCTGGGCCTGGGGCTCAACGTGGCGCTGGGCATGGCCATTTACACCGGCCGGCTGGACCTGGCGGAGCTGGCCGCCCTGGATCGCGCCGGCTGAAGGGGGTCGGGCGAAGTTTTCCCGCCGGCGCGAGAGTGGACGGCGCCGGCGCTTCAGGCGGGCGCCTGTCTTTCCACCCAGATGGGACTGGACCAGGCCATCTGCCCGTTAGCTTGCACGACGCGCACGTAGTACCAGTTCACGGACTCTCCGCCGTCTTCGTCGGTGAGGCTGCAAGCTGCGGCGTAGTTGTCTTGGAAAACCAGGCGATGAAGCATGCCGGATTCCTTGGGGAAATCGCCGGTGAACAGCATCTCGGAGCTTTCGGCCAACTGCCCCAGGGTCTGGGTCAGGCTGACGCGGGCGGGCGATTCCAGCCGGAGGGTGAGCCGGGTGTCCGGCCGCCCGCGGATCTTGAGCACCACCGCTTTGGTCGAGATGTCGTCAATACGCTCCCGCAAGGCGGTGAAGGAGCGCAAGCGCAACCCCGCCGGGCCCGCCTCCAGCACGCGATCGCGCCGGCTTTCCTCCAGGGGCCCCGACTGAAAGCAGGGCTGGAAAGCCAGCAGTTGCCCGCCTTCCAGGGAGAGGGTGACGTCCCAATCGCACACCCGTGTGATTCCCAGGGCGGGCCACGGTCCCCAACCGTATTCGAAGCGGACCAATACGGGCTGTTCCCAGCTTTGGGCCGAGGGGACGCGGTCCATGGGAAACTCGCGGTGGATGACCCGATTGTTCTTGAGCAACTCGATGCGATCCACCTGATCCCATCCGCTGACCGCGATGCGGATCAGGCGGTTGCGCGCATAGGGCAGCTCCTCGCCCATCCACCGGCCGTTCAGGGTGAAATCCAGCTCGATGCGATCGCCGGTTACGGCATAGCAGCGCCTTCGCCACAGAGCCTCGAAAAGGGCGGCGCGGCTGAGCTCGGCCGCCTTCACGGCCGCCAGGCCTTCCCGATAAGCGCCCGGGCATCCCAGATGATCGTCGCTGGAGGCGATGGCGCCCACCCGGTGGCCCTGACTGAGCAGATACTGCCACGTATTGCGGGTCCAGCGGCCGGGCTCGGTGTGGCGCACATAGGGGAACGGCGCCCGGTCGTGCTCGGCGTTGCCCCATTCCGAGAAGATTTCCAGCAGGGGCGAGACGCGCGGGTCGCGCGCCGCGAAGTGGGCGCCGCGGTGGCCCTGCCGGCAGGCGGGGTGGTGGGGGATCATGAGGCAGCCGCGCCGCCGGGCGAAGGCCTGAAGCTCTTTGAGGTCATCGAAAATCTTCAGCTCGGCCTCCAGGTCGGGAAACAGGATGTGGTAGTCGCCCAGACTGCTGGAGTGGCACTCGTAGCCGAGGATGGGTACGAACCGGCCGGGCTGATCGAACTCGCGCGCCATGTGGACGACCTCGGGCCAGCGGGCCCGGGTCACCGCGAAGCCGTTGATCCACTTGTTTTCGATGGCGTTTTCGTAGCGCCCGATGTCGTGCCAGTGGGCGTGGGGCGTCAGGGCGAAAAAGTCCAGGTGGTTGCGCGCGATCTCGAAGGTGCGGCGCAGCGATCCCTGGGCGTAGCCGATCAGGTTGTGGTTGTGCAGGTCGCCGAAGTAAGTCTTCAGATCCGCAGCGCGGGGGGCCGGAGCGGGTACGCCGCCCCGCGCGGCGGCCCCGCCCAGGGCGGAACGCTTCATCCATTCTCTTCGGGTCAGCGGCAGGACCATGGGATTCATTGTCGCGCGGCGCCGGCCCAGGCCAGCTCCATGCCCAGTTGAAAGCAGTGGGCGAAGTTGCGCACCTCGGCCGCCACGCTTTCCTCCAGCACGCCCTCGGTCAGATAGCGGGCGATGCGCACGAAGGGGGACCAGTTGGTGGCCAGATAGCCGCGGTACCGGCGGCCGCCGTGCCGGCGCGCATAGGCTTGGAAGGCCCGAATGGCCTGCGGGTTCTGCCAGCCGCAGGCCACGAAGTCGAAGCCCGCTTCGGCGAACATCTGCACCGAAGGGTAGGAGTCGTGCAGGTGATAGTGCCAGTCGCACAGCAGGATGTCCTTGGGAATCATGTGCAGGGCGGGGTGGGTTCCGTTGCGCGAGCCGTTCATCGGGTTGTACGGCGTCTTGCGCCCGTCAATCAGGCGGTCGCCCCAGATCAGCATTTCCAGGCCGCGCCGGCCGACCACGTGGGCGTGGAATTCGTTCACCACCTTGGCGAACAGCTCGGCCGGACTCTTGCGCCGGCAGAAGGGGCACTGGGCGATCTCGATCACCTCGTCCATGCCCAAGTGCACGGCCTGGGTCTCGAAGGCGGTGGTCAACTCGTCAATCAACTCGCAGACGATGGGGGCGATCCTGGGGTCGCTGGCGCACCAGGCGTAAAACAATACCCCCGTTTTGCAGGGCGTCTCGTTGAACTGGGGGTAGGCGCGCAGCAGGCCGTGCACGGAATCGCGCCAGGACTGATGGCTGAAACAGTTCAGCAGCGGAATCAGGCGCACGTTGTTTTCCCGGCAGAGGCGCGCCAGCTCCCGGGCGTCGGCCTCCGACAGCATGGTCTGCTCGGCGATTTCCGGGTGGCTGCGGAAGCGGAAGTGGTAGTTCACCTCGGCGAGGAGGACGTTGGCCTTGTGCCGGGGCATGACCTCGCGGACGAAGCGGTGCAGGGGGGGAAGCCCGGCCGGGTCGGTGACGCGCGCGTGCACGCCGCGGAAGCCGGCCAGCGGGGCGTCGGCCACCTCGGCGGCGGCGAGCGCTCCCTCGCCGGATAACAACTGGAGGGCGGTCTGCGCCCCGTAAAACACCCCCGCCGGGGTCTCGGCGACGAGGCGGATGCCGTGCTGACCCGTCTCCAGCAGATAACCCTCGCCCAATCCCTGGCCGGAGGGCAGGCCGAGCTTGGGGCTCAACCGCTCGCTCAGCGCCGCCAGCAGGCGGTGGTCCCTGGCGCTCCCGATGAGCACGCAGGGCGACGGCAACTGAGCGTCGGCCCCGCTCAGCACCGCCGGTTGGATCGGCGGTTTCTCCCGGAGCTTGCGCAGCAAAGGGCGCGGCGCCCAACTGTGTTCGCTGGCCCGGAGGCTCTCGCCGATCCAGACGGGCGTCTCGGGCCCCAGCACCCCCGAGACGAGGCCGCTGGGCCGCAGATAGCGAGGTGCGGGCACGATGCCGGCCGTCTCCGTCGGCTGAGGGCCCGGCTGAGGCCGCCAAGCCAAGCCCCCAGTGGCATGCAAGAACTCCCTGCGGGTCAGATCAGCAGGCATGAAGGCTCCTCGTTGCTTACCAGGACAGCCGCAAGCTAAGTTGCAACTCGCGCGCCGCCTTGCCCGAAGTCTGAGTCCTCAACAGACCGTCGCTGCCGATGGCATTGGGATTGCCCGGCATGTTCAACACGTTGAAGAAATCGGCGTTGAAGCGCAGCCGCACCCGCTCGGTGATCGGCAGGCTCTTGAACAGCGAGGCGTCCAGGTTCCA